>Ga0181598_1000003_pt1 | contig 252603 bp, 284 predicted proteins | sample 041ome_4_FD_153295 | JGI IMG/M metagenome (GOLD analysis project Ga0181598, IMG submission 153295) | Coastal salt marsh microbial communities from the Groves Creek Marsh, Skidaway Island, Georgia - 041404US metaG (spades assembly) | ecosystem: Environmental > Aquatic > Marine > Intertidal zone... | reverse complement strand
ATGATTCAGTATCAGTTGATGATTTATCCATATTAGAAGTTGAAACTTCCATTGTGAAATTAATATCAGCTGATGTGATAGCTAAAGAAGGTAGTGGTACTAAAGGTAACATTGGAACTTTAGAGTACAGAGTTTGAACTGATTGTTCACCAGTATCACCATCTGTCATTACTCTGTTCATTTGAACATCCAATGCTCTTGCTTCAGCTTTACCATCCTTATCTTTAACAAATGCAACTTCGTTGATATATCTCCAAGTTACATCGTTTAATTTTGCTTGCCCTTTAGCCATTCCCTCTAAAGGAGCTACAATCAAATCTTCAATAGGTAAACCTACGAATTGATTTGCGATACCATTTGCCATAATTTTTTTGTTTTTTATGTGTTAGTTTTTGATGTAACCATTTGATATAAATACAATAAAAAATCAGTTAAGATGGATTTTTACCCAAACTTAACCGAACCTTTATATTCTTTCTTAATTTTATTTATTTCTGAGATTGCTTCTCTATATAGTTTTTTCGTTTCTTCATCCACATTGAAATTAAAAATTGTATTACAATTTGGACAGATTGACATTGGATTCTTTAAGATAAATTCTAAATTGATTCCCAATGGTTGTCTACACGATGGACAGGGTAATGCCATAACTAATTATTTTTTAAAGTCTATTAAGAACACTTTCCTTTAATTTTATCATATAACATATCTGCATATCCTTTGGGATTCTCAATATGTTGTTCCGTAGATTCCATCTTTTTAATCAAACACTTTTTGAAATCATTCCCATTCCCCATTTTCAACAAGGTTTCTTCAGCACATGCTTTCATCCAACCTCTTGGGTCATTTCCCTCAACTGATTCATTTACATTGTGTATTGCTTTTATACAATCTATTGGATTTCCCATAACTTATTGATTTGTATTTGAAAGTGATTCCCCATCTTCCTCATCCATCTTTTGAACGAGCATTTTATCCTTATCAGTATCACTAAACCAATAATCTATAATCTTACCATATGAACCGATTAGTGCACCTAATAATAAAAGTAGTAATTCTTTCCATTCTCCACTTACTTCACTACCAATGTGAATTGAGATTAAGATTCCTATTGCGATTGCCATAAAGGTAACTAAAACAACTAAAGTCATTAACCATCTTCTATTCATCATAGAAAGAAGTAGTTTCTGAAATCCTCTTTGTTCTTCTTGTTCTTCCATTTATTTACTTTCTAAATAAGGGTTACACTCCTCACAACTACATTTTGCACATTCACATTCAGTACAATCGTTTTTTCTGATAAACTTATGTGATGAAATTGGGTCTACATCACCATGATGTGATTCACATCCACACTTTACACATGTTGCCATAATTAATCCTTTTTAAATTTTTCTGCTTCTTTTGCTCTTAGAGCTGGTAAGAATTTGAACTTAGCTCGTTTTAAAACTCTACCTTTCTTTCTTAATACATTCTTATGAACTATCTTTGCCTGTTGAATGGATAAATCACTTTTATTCATACCAGGAAATAAATCCTCCATAAATTGTTTATAAACTTGTAAATATGCCATTTTATATGCAATCTTTTTTAGTTTAGCAAGAGGTTTTTTCCTCTTCATTGTTCTTAACTTCCTTCTTTGAATAGCAGCTTTCTTACCAGCCATGGCTCTTTTTCTTCTTAACTTATCAGCTGGTCTTAATTTACCTTTACTTTCTTCAATATCGGCAAGTTTAGTGTAATATTTTGGGTCCTCATATAAATGGTCTAATGCAATTTCTTTTGCTATCTCTCTATCTGAAGTGTGTTCCATTTCAACTTTAATACCCATTTGTAATTCCTTATTTAAATCATCAATATCAACTTTGTGCATATTTGCAATATCGTAGATATTCATCTCACCAGCTAATCCGCCAGGAATTTTATCTTCACTTATATCTAACCCACTTCTATCGTGTTTAGAGAATTTACCTAACTTATCAAATGCTCTGAATGCCTTTAACTTCATTACCTTTTGGATTCTCATATTATCTAATTGTTTGAATCTCATATGATTCTTTACAATGTAATAAACATTGGCAGTGTTACCACCAACTGATTCAATCCAATTTTTATATTTCTTAACTAAATTAGCTGATACTTTTTCGTGTCCAAAATGTGTAATATGTCCTTTCTTTGGATGGATACCAGCAGTTTCATCTTTTCCTATATCGTGGAACATTGCTGCGATTGCAATATCGATATCATCTTCTTTGATTGAACGATTTACAACTGTGATTGTATGTTTAAGTACATTCCCTTCAGGGTGTTTATCAATTCTCTGTCCAAAGTTCTTTAAGTTATACACTCTCTTTTGTAAATCAGATGGCATTTTCTTAAAGAGTGATTTGAAATCGGTGATTCCTAATTCTTTCAAACCTTCGTTTAGATAGTTTTCCTTTTCTTTACTTGCTATCCACAATCCAATTTCAGGTCCTTTAATATCTGATGGAACATCCTTACCAGTTACTGATGTTTTGAACTTTACAAACTTAGTAAAATCTTTACCAATCATTTTACCAAAGGTAATTATTCTACTATCTTCTGCTTTTCTCTGCCCTTTTTTATAAACTAAAACATTTTCAGGTTTGAAATCTTGAAGTGTATTTAGATAAACTATTTCATCTCTTTCATCATTTGTATAGTTTATCTTATTTAGAATTTTAGATAGTACAACTGGTGAGTTCTTTCTTAATACCCATGCTAAGAATAAAATATAATCGTTTGTTTTAGGATATGGTTTTGATACTTTTAGATTTGGAAGTATCTGAGAAGTAAATCCAATCTTATCACACATCTCCATATACTCTTTTGTATTCTTTGATGATTTGATTGATTTTAAGAATTCATCTCTAATTCTTTCAGAACTAACTCCTTTTATTGATGGGTCATTTTGTAAAGCATCTAATAACTCTTTATCTAACTTACCACCCAATCTTGTCCAAAATCTTAATGCTCTTAACTTTCTTAACGGGTCCTCATCAAATCTTTCTTTTGCTTTACCAACAGTTCTGATGTTTTTCTTTTTCAAATCTTCTATACCACCAACTAAATCTACAATCTCTTTTCTATCGATGTCATAGAATAAGGCATTTACAGTTAAATCCCTTCTCTTAACATCACCATGTATATCTGTGTAATCTACCGATGAAGGTCTCCTACCTTTTCCGATATCTTTTCTGAAAGTTGCAATCTCATATTCTTCATTATTAATAAAAAGTGAAACAACACCAAATGCCTTTCCAAGTGGTTTAGATGATATTCCATTATCTTTTGCTATCTTCTCAACTTCTTCAGGTTTTGCATCAGTTGCTAAATCGAAATCTTTAGGTGATTTACCTAAGATGGCATCTCTAACCGCACCACCAACTACATAAAGTTTTTTACCATTCTTTTTGAATGCCTTATGTATCTTGATTACATCCTTTGGTATGTTTAGTTTTAGATTACTCATTATTTCTTTTGATAACCTGAGATGAACTTCTACCTACATTTGAACCTCTACTTACATTTGGTCTAACCACAGGTCTTGTTGGAGGCGGTGGTGGAGTTCTTCTTATATTGTTATTGTTATTAGGTCTTGGTACATTATAATTTCTCGTAGGTGTTGAGTTATTGTTTATAGGTGTTCTAACTCTACTCTTTATATCGTTATAATCTCTACGAGGTACAATTCTATCTTTGTTATCATACCTTCTAACTCTAACATTGGAATTATTGGTGGTCGAATTATTCGACCTGCCTCTGTTTATTATAATGTTTGTGTTGTTAGAACCTCTTCTACCATTCACCACAACAACATTTCTATTTCTTATTGGTTGAGGATTATGAACAAATCCACTATTCCATCTGTAAGGATTATATCCCCATGCCCAATTGTTTCTGAATCCATAGTTCCAACCCCATCTATTGTATCCAAATGGATACCAACGGTTCCATCCCCAATTGTAAGGATAGTTGAAACTCCAATCCCACCAAAGTTGAGTTCTATTGAAGTAAAAATCCCAAGTAGTAAAGTATGGGTTCGTATATAATCCTAACTCCCAAGAGTTATCGTAATACCAACTCAAAGGTTGGTTCTGTGCATATTGAGCAAAATTCCATCTGAATTGATTATCAGTTCTTAACTTCCAATTCAAATCCATTCTATTTTCAATCTTATCAACTCTCACATCACCAATATATTCTGGTGTGTGATTGATTGTGGAAAATTGATACATACTTCCACAAGATGTTAATAGAAATCCTAAAAGTATTAAAATGATTATTCTTCTCATGTATATAAATATAAGTATAAATTAAAGTGTACAAAGTGCTGCTTCGGAAGACCAACTTGAACCTCTCCAATATCTAACAGTAAATCCACCAGCATAAGGTTGGTCAGAATACCAACCCGCTGTAGCATAAACACTTCCAGCGCTGTTTGAGAAAATCGGTACATTCCACCAGTCACCACCACTTGCGTTGTAATAGGTTGGTGTTCGTTCTGAAGAGAATTCACTACATGCTTCAAGTTCACCAAAATTAGAATCCTCAGCTCTACCTGAATATCCCAAATCAATTGCAGTAAGTCCTCCACCACCACCACCACCTGCACTGTGGTTATAGGAATACCATTCTGATACTGAAGCAGGATTTGTTGCATTTGGATAACTTCGAGAGTTTCTATTAATTGCACCATATCCACCATTTTCAGCAGTATCCAAAGAGATTTGTGAAGATGCAGTTCTACCTAACTCAGAATTTATCTGAGATAGTCCTAATTGTCCTGATGCTGGTAATGCCATTCTTTTATTCTTTGTATATAAATATTACAAAAAAAGAAACCCCCAACATAAGTTGAGGGTTTCAAATAGCTATTTCTTCTTAACCTTTATTGGTTAACTTAATCCTTCTTTTTAAGGATGTGGTAAAGAACGAATGCCCCTACTAATCCAACCAATCCTTCAGCAGATAATCCACCGATGATTCCCATAATATTATCTACTACAGAAATGTTTGGCCAGAACGGAATGCTCATCCCTTTAAATAGTACTTCAAAAACTACACCTAATGCAATTAGAGTTGTACCTACTTCTACAAGTTGATTAGCCCAAGAGCCAATCTTTTTAAGAAAGTCCATAATGTTCTCCTTTGTTTTAATTAAAGTCGATATAACTTCTCCCTTTTCAAAAACATCGGAATTCCAAAAATAAATATGGAAATAAAATAAAAAACCCTACCGAAGTAGGGTCTTTTATATATTACAATAAACAATTATGAAGTTTTGTGTGTTATAATGAGGTAATTTTTTTCTCCAATCTTGTGATTCGATTCCTCAATCTTTGGATTTCTAGGTCTTTATATGTGTACTTTTTATCACCTTTTGGTTTAATCCATACCATAATACCTTCTTTGTATTCAGCCTTTGTTCCCACAAAATCACTCCAAATTCCATGCGGTCTGAATACATTATCTACTTTTTTGTAGAAGCCTTTTTGTGTTACTTCTCCTTCTTCATTTACATACTTGTAAGAATACAAATTATCATCAATTTGATGAATAACTCTTTCTTGACCAAACACATTTCCAATAGTAAGAATGAATGTAATAAAGAGGAGGTAAAATACTCTTTTTCGATTTAACATAATATCCTCCTTTATATATAAGTATATCCAATGTTAAGAAATTGTAAAGAAATTGTAAAAATTTAACAATTTGGACATAAAAAAAGGGAGAACCAACCGTCCTCCCTTTTGAATATCGGATATCGGAATATGCGATATTAACCCATTAGCATTTGTTTTTGTTGTGATTCTTCTTTTTCATCTGGTCTATCCACTACCATACATTCAGTAGTTAAAATCATACCAACAACAGAACTTGCGTTTTGAATTGCACATCGAGTAACTTTCTTTGGGTCAATTACCCCATCCACCATCAAATCCACAAACTCTTCAGTTTTAGCATTGTAACCTAAAGTTTCACCACCTTCAACTGCCCAATGAGTATGTAACGATGATATAATATCAGTAGCATTTTGTCCAGCATTTTCCAAAATCTGAACGATTGGTGCCGAAAGTGATTCTCTGATTACTTCAACTCCATCAGTTTCCCAAGCATCTTCAGTTTCTAAATCATTCAATGCTTTCAAAGTTCTAAGTAGAGCGATACCACCACCTTCAACAACTCCTTCTTCGATTGCTGATTTGGTAGCTTGGAGAGCATCATCTACTCTATCTTTCTTCTCTTTAAGTTCAACCTCTGAACCTGCTCCTATATAAAGAACTGCAACTCCACCAGCTAACTTAGCTAATCTTTCTTGCATCTTTTCTTTTTCATAATCTGATTGAGATTCATCAATCTGAGTTTTAATAGCTTGAACTCTTTCAGCAATTTCATCAGCTGAACCTGCTCCATTTATAATTGTAGTATTATCTTTACTAACCACAATCTTTTCTGCTACACCTAACATATCCATTGTAACATCTTCTAACTTCTGTCCAATCTCAGGTTGTACAAAAGTACCACCAGTTACTGTAGCGATATCTCTCATCATCTCTTTCTTTCTATCACCAAATGCTGGTGCTTTAACTGCACATACATTAAGTGCTCCTCTGAGTTTGTTAACTACCAAAGTACCCAACACTTCACCTTCCACATCATCAGCTATAATCACTAATGGTTTAGATGATTGTGCTACCCCTTCTAATAGTTTAAGGATATCATTCATATTTGAGATTCTACCATCATATAATAGAATGTATGGATTCTCAATCTCAGCCAACATTTTTTCTTGATTAGTAGCAAAGTGAGTTGAAAGGAATCCTTTATCGAATTGCATACCATCTACAATTTCCATATAGGTTTCCATACCCTTAGCTTCTTCAACTGTAATTACACCATCTTTACCAACTTTATCAAATGCATCAGCGATAAGTTTACCAATGTTCTCATCACCATTTGCTGAGATAGTTGCGATTTGTTCTACTTTATCACCAACCTTTACTGATTGTTTTTCTAATTCAGATACTACAACCTTAACTGCCTTATCCATACCTCTTTTAAGGTAAACAGGATTTGTACCAGCTTCTACCATCTCAAATCCTTTCTTAGCGATAGCTTGTGCTAAAACAGTAGCGGTAGTTGTACCATCACCAGCTTCATCAGCAGTTCTTTGAGATACTTCCTTTACCAACTGAACACCCATATTCATATAAGGATTTTCTACTTGGATTTCTTTTGCTACACTCACACCATCTTTTGTGATATGTGCACCATTACCTTTTTGTAGTAGAACATTTCTACCAGCAGGTCCTAATGTAACTTTAACCGCATCAGCTAAAGTATTTAATCCAGCTTTAAGAGCTTCTCTTGCAGCTGATGAAAATTTGATTTGTTTATTATTCATAACTTATACTACCATTAAAATTTCTGATTCTCTAACTAAGTGATAATCTACTCCATCTAACTTTACCTTTTGCCCAGCTCCGTTATTGATGAGAACTTTATCACCTCTATTTACACTTAATTTGATTAATTCACCATTGTTTCCAATAAATCCATCGGATACTTCAACTACTTCCGCAGTTTGAATGGTTTGTGTGGTTGTGTTGAGTATAATACCACCACTTGATTTTGATTCAGATACATCTTCTAATTTAAGAAGAACCCTATCTGCAAGGGGTTTACCAATATTTGCCATAAACTTAATTTACTTTGTTTTTATTTTTATATAATCATTTATTAAATCTCTGAAGATTGCGCATAATTCATATTCTTCTACATCTTCATTGTAATTCATTATTAGTTGAACCCAATCCAATCCAAATCCATCTACCAATTCAAATGGGTCAACCCCATGTCTATGGTATGCTTCAATGAACTCTTGAGTTAAATCGATTAACATTCCTTCTTTAGGTTCACCAAAATGTCTTTTGAAACCTTCTACTGTTTTAATTTCTTCTGCGTTAAACATATCTACTAATATACGAAATTTATTCCACAATTCCAAATAATCCTCAATTATGACAAATTGTCAGTTTTTATCTTAGGGAATAGAACTTCTGTCATAAAATGTCTTGCTTTTTCCTCTCCAATGTTAGCAGTTAAAGCACCCATTGTTCGTTTGTTTGATGCTTGATGTTCACAATAAGTGTTTTGCCTTTCAATAATTTGTTCAATCTCACTTACATCATCAGTTAAATCCTCATCGGTATTTAATCTTTCTAACCATCTTTCGAATGCATCAAACCCAACTTCGAATACTTTTTCGTATTCATCTTCAGTAGGTCTTACTGCTATAAAATCTTCTGAAAATACAGTTGCCCAATAAGGTAACTTTCTATCTTTGTTCCATTGAGTATCGTGCCATTTATCGTGAGTTAAGATTGGTGACCAATCAATAAACACTCCACTAATTTTTGACATTTCTTTTTCATCGTTTTGATATCCAACTACATCAAATCCAAAAACAGGCATCTTTGAGTTTTCTCTTGGAAAACAAGTTATGTGTACAACCTCCAATCCCATATGAGAATATCGTTCAACATGGGCAAGTCTGAATCTATCATTTTCATAACGATAGTTTTCCCAACCATAATCATCAGTATCAATTAACTGAACACCCTCTTGTTGTTCAATTAGATTTTTGAACTTTTCTGAATGATGGAATATTCTATCTTTTAGTTTATACATTTTTCTAACTCTTTAAATATATCAATCATAAAATCAAATCCACGATTCACTTCATCTGCCCACTCATCTTTTTGTATATTTCTAACTGATTGCATTGACTCCATCATGTTATCGAAATCATACATATTACCAGGACCGGGTGTATTTTTTTTCATCATCTGTCCACCAAACATAATCGCAAGATAGTTAAGATAAATATGTGGATTAATATCCTCTTGTGATAATCCTCTCAGATATGTAGTATAATTTAAAGTAGCAGGGTCTGAGATTTCTAATTGTCTTACACCCATTCCTTTTAAATCTTTCATAACTGCTTCTTTTCTTCTCAATCCATTGTGTGGCATTTCAAAGTTTTCTTCAATAGTTGAGAAGATTTCTAATTGTGAAAGAAGATACTTTGTATATTGTTCTACACTTAATTCACCTTTGAACATTTTAGTGTTGAACAACATTCTTTCAGCCTCTTTGTGTTTATCGTGCGTTGCTTCTTTTAATGGTTTCATTCGGATTCAGTTATTAATGTTGTTATGATGTATAGAATAAAAATTGGAATTGCGGGGATAAAGAATAGTAATACAAATAATAATCTCCAAAGTAATGGGTCAGTATCAAAGTAATCACCCAATCCTCCACAAATTCCACTTAATTTTCTATTTAATTTACTTCTTTTGAATTTTTTCATTTTTGATTCATCTTTTTAATTATAGTTCCCAATTCTAATAAACTTACATCTGTCCAAACACAACCACAATCTTTATTGGGTTTAAAGAACCACTTAAAGGTTCCATCAGGATGAGTAGGTATTTCTGGTCTTATAATAGTTCCTGCCAATTTTAAATTAGAGTAAACCTCTATATTATTATCATCAATTGATTTTAGTTCTAAACCCATATTAGTTACTTAATGGTGCCTTTATACTTGGGTGATATTCATAATCTTTGATTTCGTAATCGAACTCTCCTTTAAGTATATCCACATTTGAAAGTTCAATAGTTGGTAACTTATATGGTTCTCTTACAATTTGTTCTTTTGCTTGTTGAATGTGATTCTTATATAAATGTACATCACCTAAGTTCCCAATCAGTTCACCAGGTTGTAACCCTGTCTCTTCACATAATAAAAGGAGTAGTGTTCCATAACTTGCAATGTTAAATGGTAAACCTAAGAACGTATCTACACTTCTCTGATTCCACATTAGAGATAGTTTACCTTCAGATACATAACATTGGAATCCGTAGTGGCAAGGTGGTAGAACCATTTCATTTAACTCACCTACATTCCAAGCATTAACCATTAAACGCCTTGAGTCTGGATTTCTTTTCAATAGAAATATCAGATTAGCAATTTGGTCAAGGCTCATATCATAAGAACCATCCCGTTCTTGTCTACCATCCCAATCTCTCCATTGCTTACCATAGATTGGCCCTAATGTTCCATCGGTTCTACCACTCTTTTCATAATCACCATCCCAAATTTTACAATTATTATCTCTCAAATATTGGATATCAGTTCTTCCTTTTAGAAACCATTTTAGTTCAGTCATTACAGATTTAATAGCCATCTTCTTTGTAGTAAGAAGTGGAAATCCATCAGCCATATTGTGTCTGATTTGTTCCCCAAAGTAAGATAGAGTTCCAGTTCCAGTTCTATCTCCCTTTTCTTTTCCATAAAGTACCAACTTTCTGAGGATACCTTGATATTGTTTTTCTATGTTACTCATTTGTTTTTGTTTTTAATTGACTCCGTGTTCAAATATTTTTCTACCTAATAATGATATATCCATTAATGGTCTTTCTATATTAAATACTGATTTATCTAAATATGTTTTTAATAAATATTCTGGATGTAACATATAACCTTCATCCAATAACCCCAATAAATGATAGAATATATTTGAATAGTAATTCATAACTTTAGAATCACCTAATGCAAATAAATCATTATAACCTTTATGCCAATCCCATCCTTTTGGAATGTATAGTGTATTTTCTTTTGGTTCTATCAATGTAATAGGAGAATTTATTTCTAAATCAAATCTACATCTAATTACAGTATCATATTTATCCAATCGCATACTATCGTGGATATGTTTTAATCTATGTACTCTCAATATTTTATAGAACATAGCAAATGTTGATACTGAATCAGTAGCTGTATCTGGCTTTCTCCACTCATATGGGGAAACCATTTGTTTTAAAAATTGAAGATTTTCATTTTCAACTTCATAAGCTATTGGTTTATATAAATCAACCACATCTTCGATTGAACAATCTCTACCAGAATTTTCCCAAGTAGAAATAAAAACATCAGCGTTATAAACATCAATAAGATTTTTCTTAATGTTTTTATAATAATGGGTAGCTTCTCTTAACTGACCTGATAATAAAACACAAGTCTTTTTACTCATTTTCTAATTTAAATAATTCGTAGTTAGAGTTCATTGTTTTGAACTTAATATAATTATTAGTTTGTTCCACAATTTCGGTGATTGTAGTGGTTTGCCAAGTAAAGAAATCATTGAATGGAGACATGATTAAACTTCTACCAATTGCTGGTTCTTCGTGTTTCGATTTACCTCTTCCTTCTTCATTGAATTCAATCCACATAATACCATTGGATTCTTTGGTTAATCCATCTCTTTCTCTAACCAATTTCCAATTCATTTTTGGGTCACCATAAATCATTTCCTTAAAGTTTTCATCTAATTTCAAATTACCATCCTCATCTTGAGTTAGTAATACTTTTGGTTGTACTCCACCTATCATATTTCAAACTTTAAATCTTTTCTAACATCTTTTTTAACTCGTTGTAAGTACTTTCTTCTCTTTTCATCAGATACAAATGGTACTGACCAAAATTGTTTAGTTTTTCTCCATCTACCCAACTTCCAACCAAATACAAAAGTAAATACACCCAACACCAATCTTAGTTTGACTGAGTTAAGATACAAAGTTCTAACTGGTAATGAAGGTGCTCCATGTGTGATATAAGTTCTAACTTTTTTATCACTTAAATGTGGTTTAGGATAAGCATATAATTTTGTAATGTTTACAAAGTTATAAGCAAATCCTGGTGTGAATACTTCATCAAAGAATACTTCCATTCGTGGAGTTAATCTAAACCACCAAACTGGTGAGATAAAATAAATTCTATCTGACCAAGTTACTAATTCTTGATATCTTTTAACCAAATCGGTTCTTGGTCTCGCAAAGGAATCTCTATACAAATCAATAACTTTGATTGGTTCATTGTGTTTACGAAGTTCCCGTTTAATGGTTTTCATAATACCATTATAGCAAAATGAATCTTTGTTAGGATGTCCTATTACTATTAGGTTTTTCACAATACTTTTATTTTAATTTATGTTTGTGTTTATATTTTTCAATGAAACTTTCACCAACACCTAAGTCTAATATTTCATTATCCTTTGGTATCAGAGGTTTCCTTTTTGTTGTTGATATAATATCATCAACTCTGGTATTTTCAAAGACCTCTAAATGTATTTTAGAGTTTTTACGAGGCCCTTTGTGAACCACCACAACAGGTAATTGACTATTCATATTTCCCATATCAATCCCACCATCTTTGTATATTATGTTCTATAAAATCCCAAAGTAGTTTATGTGCTCTCCTTTGTTTATCTCTACCTAATAACATCATTTCGGTTCGAACCTCATCAATCTCTTTCTGATGAGAATCATCAACTGCATTCTCATTCCAAAGTTTCATTCGATACAAAGGTTCTCCATTTTCATCTAACTTATCCAATTCTTCAAAATCATAATGTGTTGTTCCATAGAGTTTATCTATTGTAGAATGATACTCCATTGCATATTCCCCATCATAAACTTTATCCATCAATTGGATTGCAGTTTTGATTTTATTAGCATTGTTTTTAGCCTCTAAAGTCATTGCTCTATCGGATTCCATAAACTTAACTTGCCTTTCCAATTGTTTTTTGAAAAGGTCTAATGCATAACGATAATCAAAATCAAACCCATTCCAAATTAAAGGGAAAAAATCAATCACCCTTTTGATTTGTTGGATTTTTCGTTTAACCCAATACATTCATAAGTGTATTTACAATACCATAAACTATAAGAATAACTAAAAATAAACCACAGCCATAAGTCATTGCCTTCATAGATGATTCATATTGTTTATCACTTCTACCTTGTCTACTTCTATACTGTCTTACTTTTTTCTCCGTTTTTTCCATTTTTGCCATTTTGATTCTTCTATAATTTTATAATCATCATCAACCATTGGTGCGTTTATTACTGCCCAAAATATTATTGAACCAGTTATAAACAAGTATAAGCCGATGTAAATTAGATATTCCACTCTTATAGTTCTCCTGCGTTTAATTTACCATTTTCAATATCAGATATCAACATCTCTATTCTCATTTTTGCAATCATTGGAGAATCTTCTTCCAATAGTTGTTGAATCTGATTTAGATTTTTAATAACCAATCTTTTCGAACAAAGAGGATTTGGAGCTTTAATTTCTTTACCCTCCTTTAACCAATCTTTTACTGTATCTCTTAAACTCATAACTTTTATTTATCGTATCCAACAAATCCGTACTTTGGTTCTTTAACTAATCCATCTTTTACTAAGTATTCCAACTCTTCATTGATTTGATAATTTTGAAGTTGTGCAATATCTTCAAATACACCATCGAATACTGCATCAATATCATAACCATCACCATAAGAAGGTCCGAATGAATTAGCAATTTTGTTCATACCAGCTTTATCACCTTTTTTGTAGAACTCTTCTAATTTATTATACAAATCAATTTTAATTAGCTTTCCAACTAATTCGTTCCAATCGTACATCTTTTGATTCCAAGGTTTGGTAATCTCAATTCCGTACTTTGTTCCAATTACTTTACTCATATTAAGGTCTTTTTACAATTACAACTCTAATATAAGAAAAATATTTGAATTATCCAAATGTTTCTGTAAGAAATTTTTCTAAATTTTTTGTGGTTATGTTATAGCTATTTTTGAAGTGCATCAATTTACTGAAATTTATTGAGTACCTTCTATCATGTCCTAATCTATCTTCAACATGCTCTAACTTTACTTTTTTATTTAGAATCACTCCAATTTGTTGAACGATACTTCTATTAGTCCAAGTATCTCCACTACCAATATTCCATATTCCGTTTTGTGATATCATCAAATCATAAATCAATTGAACATTATCTTCAACCCAAATCCACTCTCTCATTTGTTTACCATCTCCATAAAGAGGAATTGGTTTATCTTCTTTGATTGATTTAGCTATTGTAGGTAAGAATTTTTCGTGGTGTTGATTTACACCATAATTGTTACAAGTTCTCGTAATTAAATAAGGTAAACCATAAGTTCTACCAGCAGATTCAACTAAATGGTCAGCTGCTGCTTTAGTAGCTGAATAATAAGAGGATGGTTCTAATGATGTGTTTTCATTAGCTTCCATAATATTTCTACTTTCCATATCACCATAAACCTCATCAGTAGATATTTGAATGAACTTCTTTAGGTTAGGAATTTTTCTAGCAACCTCTAACATATTGAATGTACCTTCTACATTAGTTTTCACAAAAGGTAATCCATTTGAGATTGAATTATCAACATGAGATTCAGCAGCAAAGTTTACAATATAATCAGCATATCCAATATCATCTAAAGTGATATCACAAATATCTTTTTTAATAAGAGGTATATCTTTGGAAATTAAAAATGGATTAGCTGCATAGGTTAATTTATCTATAACAACTATTTCAGTATTTGGAACTTTATTTATAAGATTTACAAAAGATGAACCAATAAACCCACAACCGCCTGTAACTACTATTCTCATTTATTTATTTTAATGTGTACTAATCTTTGTATTTTAGAAATAGCTTCTTCAATTTTTAAACTCTGAAATTTACCATGCCATCTTCCCCACAATCCTAAAAACCATCTATCATTCCACTCAACAATGAACACAGATTTATCCCGATGTTTGTGTTCAATGATACGATACCTTTTCATTTCCCTATTCCAGCGTTTATCTTTTTTCATTATTTAAATCCAATAATGTTAAAATCTTTTCAACAGTAAACTCATCTACTTTGATTGTGTGATAAGTTTCATCATTATCTTTTAATATTTTTTTACACAAATCATCTATCTCCAATGATTGTTTTAGATTTTGGAATCTTTCATCATCATTGTGAATTGTATCACCTCTTTCCAAAAGAATATTGATACTTGTGTATTGTTTGTGAAGATGAATCACAAATTTGTGAAACTCTTCACCATAAAACTCAGCAGGATACCCTTCAGTATAATATGTGTGATAAATTGTAGAAAATAGAATTGGTGAATCAATAACGATATAATCTACTTTACCAAAGGATTCTGCGATTCCTCTATGTTGGTTAGCGAATACATACAATTGGTCTTGTATCGCTGGTATGTTGTTATCCCATGCTAATCTCTTTGGAAACTCATATGGGTTATTACAACTAATATGTCTTTTCTTTAATTCATAAGTTAATCCAGCTGATATGCCTGATTTTCCTATGCCTGGTCCTCCAAATAAATTAATTAACTTGCTCACTAATAATCTTTGTTACTTTTTCTTCACACTCTTTCCAATTTTTCAACAACATCTCTGATGTCTTTTTGTACATATCTCTTTCTTCCTTCACCGAGTTGTATTTCTTTTCCCACTCACTTTCAGTTTGTGAAAAACCAGAAAATAAAATAACAATGATAAACAATATACCATATTTCATAACCGATAATATTTTATTCGTTAAACCTCTTTTTACTTGTTAAGAGATAAAATATAATCTCTTAAACTATCTTTGGGTGCCCATTCCAATCTCTCCAAAGTATCATCATTCTCTCTAAGAGTTTGTCTATAATTTCCTGGTACATCAGGCAGATGTACTTTTTCCAAATCACCAAATGATTCTTGGAAGAAATCAAATACTTCATTAATTGAGTAATTCATACCTGTACCCAATTCCCAAGCATCTTCATGCTTTTTATCACTTGTACCAATCTTATATAGAGCATCACAAATATCATCTACATGAGTAAAATCTCTTCTTTGTTCTCCATCTGATATAATTGTGATTGGTTTACCTTCTTCGATTTGTTTTCTCCAAATACCAATCACAGCTGCCCACTGTCCATCAACCAATTCATTTGGTCCATATACATTATAGAATCTTGCGATTTCAAAATCACATCCATAAGCAGTTCGATACATTTTGAGAATATCTTCACCTAATTTTTTACAAGTTGCATATGGTGAAGTTTCGGGATTACACCAACGAGATGATGAACCACTATATACAACCTTTACATTATTTTGTCTAGCCCATTCAGCAACTACCATTACACCTTGAGTGTCTACTCTAAAGGTTTCCATCGGGTCCTCAAATGATGGAACGATTCTAGCTAACGCAGCGAGATGATAACATAAATCAAAAGATTCACCTTTCCAATACAGAAGATTTTCAATATCTCCATAAACATAATTACATCCTTCAACTTCGTACTCTTTTAACCCAGTTGATAAATCATCCAAAGATACCACTTCGTGTCCTTCAGATAATAGTTTCTTAATTAGATTTGAACCGATAAAGCCGTTCCCGCCAGTTACTAATATCTTCATATATTGTAGATTTTTTCTATTGTTCCGTTACTATGTTTAATTATATACAAACCATTTAATTGCTCCCAATTTACATCTTTACCAATGTATTTTCCAGTCCAATCGTAAACTTCGTAAGAAGTATCCATATCTGAAACATTCTCTTCGATTCCGATTGTAGATGTTACCACTAAAGTAATGTAATAATCCATATTTGATGAGTTACTACTAGCTCTCAATACTCCATTGTATGTTCCCATTTGAAGATTATTCAAAGTCCAAGTTGAATCTGAAGTTTGAGTTACATCTACATTTGGAATAATCAACTCAGTTGAAGTTGCGTTTGAAATGGATGTGGTATATTGAAGTGAATCACCATTTACCAAATCGGCTGTAATCATTGGGTTTAAGTTTGGTACATTTGGTGTTGAACCAGGTTGAACCATATAGACTTGTTGAATTCTATTCACTCCAATAACTTGTCCATTTCTGATTTCACTTACTTTATATCCAGTACCAAATGTTCCATTGGTATTTGGAGCCCATTCAATTGTTCCATTTACATCCACATAATAACTACCATAACTACCTAATTGAGTAAATGGTGAAAGTGGTACAAATGTATTGTTTGAGTGTTGGTTAATAGCATCATCCTTTTCAACCATTACCGAATCACCATCTACATCTACCGCAAATAGAATTGATTGTGCAGTATCACCATTTACCCAATTGATTGGAAGTGGGTTGAGAATGATAGGTGCTGAGTTTGGTAGAAGTGATTTTTTGTAATCCATTGCAATAGTAAAGTTACTATTCATTGCAGATGATGCGTTACTCAACATTCCTCTACAACAATTGGTGTAGATGAAACGATAATCACCACTACTTAATATTCTAATACCACTATACACATACACATTTACACCTTGCCAACTTCCAGTTAGTTGTTGAGAAAGTGTAAAGTTACCATTGGTTTGATAAAAACCATTTACCAATTTCCATTCCGCTAAAGAAATAGAAGTTGGATTACCAATTCCTTGAGGGTCAGTAAATAAAGTTACTACCACATCAACAGTATCACTTGAATTCCTTTGAGTTGTTTGAATGTACCCACCCAATAGGTGAGAAGCAAAAGATGATGTACCCATCAGCAACATCAATCCACATAAAATCATCTTTTTCATATAGTTTTTAAAATTTATAAGTTACTTTTCCAAAAATGGTTCTACCATTTTGTTGTTTTAGATACTCTACATTAGTAAAATCTAAAATATTGTTAACACCAACACCAACTGTCATATTCTTAACAACAGGAGAACTTATCAAAGTATTCAACAATGTGTGAGAAGGTACAAACTCATTTGCGTCCTGAGTTCCACTTCTATCAACATCTCTAAAGAAGTACTCTGATTTATGAACTCCATTTAAAGTTAATGATAAACCATTCTTCAATGTATAAGTAGTTGCAAGGTTAACTAAATGTTTAGGTCTTTCACCCAAAAAGAATTCAGTTCCATCTGCTTTATTTGCTTCAGTTTCTAAATACTGATAAGAACCATCAAATCTAAATCTATCTTTTTGAATCAAAGTTTCAAACTCTAAACCTGTAAATGTTGCTTCTGAGATATTTGTGTATCCAAAAAGTAAAGTTTGGTTTACAAACATTCCAGCAAGAACTGATTCAATCAAATCAGTTGTATTGGTTCTAAATAAGTTTAATCCTACTTTACTACTCTCATTTAATTTATACGATACACCAAAATCATATGAGATAGAAGTTTCAGGACTTAGTTGAGTAATATCTTCTAATCCATAAGATACAAATGCAATTAGATTTTGTTGAGAATAAAAATTGATTTGTTCTTCAATGTTATACGAACCTAATACCCAATACCCAGATGAGAATCCACCATAGTTAATGTATAAGGTTCTAAAATCAGGTACTCTGAATCCATAACCAACCGATGAACTCAATTTGAATTTCCCCAAATCATAAGTTGCAGATACTTTTGGTGAGAAGTTGTTTCCAAAATCTGAATAGTTATCGTATCTACCACCAACTACTAAATTTAGTTTATCTAAGTTTAGATAATGTTGAACATATCCAAAGTAAGAGTTTAGAGATTTATCACCACCATATCTTTCAGTATCGTAATCGTGTCCTCTATAACCAAATCCAAATGTAGTTGAGTTTTTAGAATTCCAATTGTAATTGTTAATCATCTCAGGTTGGAAAATGTTTTGGTCACTCTCATCTAACTGAACTACTTGTTGTCCGAAATATTCAAAAGAAGATTTGTTTGAGTTACTGAAGTTTGAATTAGATACTTTAATCTCACTCACATATTTACCAAAACTTCTTTTGTAGTTCAAATCAACAATAAAGTTTTGGGATTCGTTTACCTCATCAACTGGTACTAATTGCCCCTGAGTATTTGTTTCAGTTACAGTTTCACCTTCGGATGTTTTTCCTAAGTGAGTTAATCCTAATGAGTATTGGTTCGTTCCATCATCGTAAGTAGTTCTATTGGTAATATTCAACAACTTAAATGGTAATTGATTTTGACCATAAGTTAATGGGTCGATATCAAAACCATCTGAACTTCCTAATGTAATCTTAGATATGTTCTTAAATTTATCTTTACCCACTGTTGAAGTTAATCCAACTAATGATGTGTTGTTTGTTCCATATTGTGTATTCAACATTATAGATGGTTCTCCACTCTTCTTTGTAATGATGTTGATTACACCACCAATTGCATGGTTACCCCAAAGTGCAGACATTGAACCTTTTACAATTTCAACTCTTTCCACATTTGCAAGGTTGATATTCGAGATATCTAATGCACCACTTTCTCTACCTGCGATTGGAACTCCATCAATCATTACTAAAACATATTCGGAAGATAATCCTCTTAATTGGAAACCTCCACTTTTCATCGGTGCAACAAATCCTTTTAAATTAAGGAGGTCTTGCATCGTAATTAAATTTAGTTCTTCAATCTCTTTCTTTCCAATCACTTCCGTTGGTACGGGTGAATCTTCCAAACTTATCTCACTTCTAGTAGCAGTTATTACTACATCATCTAATACGATAGTCGTATCACTTTGTTGAGCAGATAGGGAAATACTCACCATACTCAACATAATTACCAATATTTTTTTCATTTTTTTAGTTTAATTTTACAAATATACGAAATTTATTTTAATTATCCAAATATTTCCAGTCTTTATAATTATCAGACCTTAACTTTTGTCTAACTCGTTCTCCACTTATTCCAAATTCCTTTGCAGCTTCGTTAACTGAAATGAATTTTTTATCACCACATTGAATGGTTTCGGAGTAAATACTTATTCCACCTGCTTTATCAGATAAATTCCATAAATCCTCCATTTGTTTATAAGATATATTCCAATCCGATGGATTCACTCTTTTCCAATGTTGAAACTTCTTAGAGTTTGATTCAAAGTAATTTCTACATTGTGATTCAGTTAATTCAGGAATAACTTCCAAAACTTGTAAAGGTGATTCAAATGGAATATCTCCTATAACATATTTTATCTCTGGTCGAGTCTCCTCACCAATTATCTGCCAATCTTTATATTTTGATTTTCTACTTACACATCTTCTTTTAACTTCAGAAGCAACTAATTTGTTTGGGTCGATTGAAATAGCAGCGTGTCTGAAAGTCAAGTATTTTGTACCCTTTACTTGACATTCAAACTCACCACCTTTGATTTCTTCGGTAGCAATATCGGGATTCCCCTTAACAAATATCAATACATTTTGATGTACTGATGGTATTTTTCTATTTCTTTCAAAGTAAGTTTTACCTACTCGAGATGCCTGATGTTGGGAATTGAATAATATCATATCATTATAGAACTTCAATCCGTGTGATTCACACATCTTTATTGTTTTCCAAACCAATCCTCTATAATTACCTATGGAATAATTCCCAGTCGTTGAAGGATTTCTCACCTCACTTACCACAATCCCAAAAAATCGGTTCTCTTTCAACTTCAGAGCAGATTTATAAATGATAGAATCCAATTTATCATCAAATTGTTTTTCTTTCATATTCGATAAATCATAAGGAGAATCCGAATACACTTCTAAATCATAATAAGGAGGGCAGGTAAATACAAAATCGAATCCACCTTCTAAATTAAAGAGAACTTTATCAGCATCTCCATCAATCCAAAAGGGTTTTGAACTTTGTTTTTGATTTGCAAGGATTTGTTTTTTAGAAAGGTCGATACCTACATATTTGTACCCCATTTCTTCAGCTACGATTCCTCTTACACTTCCACCAGCAAATGGGTCTAGGATTTTTCCACCCTTCGGTACGAACCAATCGTACATTACTTCACAAAGAACCGGGTCAAAAATAGAAACGTTAGTTGGAGAATCCCAAAATTGGGTTTTCGATTGGGTATCCTCCCTACCTAACTCAGATTGAATTCCGTAGGTAGCAATCCACTCTTCTTTCTTTTTCTTCCATTCCTTTGTTCGAGTATCTAATACCGAAAAGGGTGTTATCATAACCTTTATTTAATTTTTTCTAATCTATTACTATATAATCAGTCCAATCCGTTCCCGAAGTATTTTGATTAGGAAATAAAAATCTCTCTTCTTTATCTCCCCATCTAATTATCTTTAAAAACGATTCGGGTATTGAAGCTCCACCACTTACTTTAGGTGGATTCTCTACAAAGTTAATTTGTATCTCTACATTAACTTCATAAAAGTTAGCAAGATTTCTTTCAAATTCCTCTAACTTATTCCAAACTCCTCTATTTAGAGATTCATATTGTAGAGCAGAATTTAGATAAGTAAATGTTTGTTTCAACATATCCCTACTACAATTAAATGCCGCAGCAGGTGCCATATGTCCCTTATCCCAAGGATTAGAATAATAATCATCATCATCCGAAGTATGATAATCCGATTCCGTATAAAAATCTAATCCATCTCTACTCACACCGGGTGTAGGACATAAGACCGTATAGGTCACTTTTGTGGGTTGTTCCTTCACTTCAGAGTACCACACTTTAAAGATAGGAGTTTCCACAATTACCTCTTCTCTCAGGTCTTGAGATGGAGTGATTTCCTGCGCTTCAGCAGTACATCCAAATAGGATGATAAGTAGTAATAAATTTAAGTATTTTTTCATTTTGTTTTCCATTTGTTAAAAATAATCCGTAATGTTGATATCCTTTTTTCCTTTTGATTTTTCCATCTCTTTGGATGCGTAATCGGTGAGGATGTTAGGAAACCATCCGTGTATAAAAAGAGCGAGGGAAAGTTTCATCGCAAAGGCCCAATGTTTCCAATAAGTAATATTATTTTCTTTTAAGTGCCCCATATTAAAACCAAAAGGGATAAAATCCCATTTCAATACTCTTCCACATTTCCTCTCCCATACGAAGGATGAACTTCTTTATCTTAGCCATCCCTTTAGAAAGTTTAATCGATTGTGATATAACTCATCACATTTTTTCTTACATACCCTTTCTTTACTCATCCACCCTTTATAGGTTTTTAAGTGAGTATCCGATTCGATAAGCTCGGTTTCCCATTTGGGCTGGATACCTATCGAATGTTGAACTGAGTATATGATGTAATCAATCTTCATATATTAATTTATATGTATAAATATAACGAAAATTTACTATCAAAAAAAATTAGGTCAACGACTCCCACCCCACCAAAAGGAGGTAATGGGGTTAACAACCATAATCTTCGTAATCATCGTAATAAGTTAAATCTTCTTTTGGTGGATAATATGTATCCACACCATCTATAAAATCTTCATCCCCGTCATCTCCATCGGTGGGGTGCTCGTTCCACTCTTCGTTGAAATATACGAATACTTCTTTTTTATTAACCATTAGAATATATTTACTATGATTTTTGCTATTCCGTTTTGAGTCATCATTGGTACAATCATATCACCATTAATAGGATTAAATAACATTTTACCTTTATTCAAAAATCTATTCTGAGCAGGAGTAAGTTGTGATAATATTTCCTTTGTAATTAATGGGTCTTTGATGATACTATCATCATTATCTGTAATATAATTGAATATGTTGTTCATTAATAGTTTGGTACTACTGAAAGGATACAACTACCTAATCCCTCATGTGGACTTACTTCGGGTGTGATTGATTTGATTTTCCATTTCATCTTTTGGTAGTGAATATCTCCACCAACAGATAAACAAGGACCTCCTTCAAAGTCAAACATTGTAATTTTACCTTCATCATTTTGAGCTTGTCTTGAGAACTGTGATTCCCCCATAACTCTTAATCGGTCTGAACCGATTTTCTCAATGGTTCTATCTAAACCATATCTACTCTTTACAATTTCCATTTTTATTAACTCTTAGTTGTTTCTAATTGATTTAACTTTTCGTTATAGATACGCATTAAATCACTATAATGCCTATCCTTATTATACATATTACCAAAATTATTTATTAGATTAATTACTGAACCATTGGTCATATGTTGATAATGAGCACTTTGAATGGTTCTAACTACTTTCATATATGATTCTATCATGGTTGTAATCCTTTAGTTGTTTTTCTACCTAACGTGATTGCCATCTCTGATGGTGTTTGTCCCATTCCTACTTGCTTCTTATACCACCAATACAAATCTTCGGTTGTTCCTTTACCTCTCTGTCTTTCATGAGCTTTATCCCACAAATCTTTTCCGAACTCAGCAGTTAGTTCTTTTCTAAGTTGGTATAATCTACTTTGTTCTTCTACCATACCGACTTCCATCAACTTATGTGCTTTGATTCTTTTCATCTTAGCAACTTGATGAGCTTCATGCTTCTTATCGTTTATATTTTTAAGATGAGAAGTTTTCATATATTCATTGTACATCTTATCGTACAACTTATGATTATCATCTGCTTCTAAAAAGTAAGGTGAGTATTCGAAATCACCATTTCTGATTTTTAGTAATAATGGTGAATATGATTTTAAAGGTCTTTTTCTATATTTACCCTGAGTATAATATCTAAACGGATTATATCCCATCTTCTAAATCTTTGATTAAACTTAATATATTATCGTGATGTTTAGATAACTTATCTGATTTTACTTCATCATAACTTGCCTCAATATCGAACTTTAGAGTTCTTTCTATTTCGTGCAACTTATGTAATTCAGATTTAATTTTCATAATGTTTAATTAATAATACAAATATACGAAAAAATGTTTAATTAAACAAACATTATTAATCTTTACTTAAAATCTTTTTAAGCTGAGATTCGTTTAACATCTTTTTAGGTTCTACTTTTTTCTGAGTTTCTTCCTCAGTTGGAATCCGATAGTTTTCAACTAACTTTTCCATCCAATCTTTTGTTTGCTTACTCATTATTTAAATATAAATTTTAATATCCAATATTTGTTTACATCCCAAGTAGTAGCAGTTCCCCATAACATTCTATCACTTACATCAGACATTTGTTTTATCAACTTTTGTCTGAGGAATAGGAAATCACCACTAAACGAGAATTTCTTTTCGGCTCCATTAGGTAGAGTCCAAGTCATTTTGAGAAGAGAACCTTCCCAAAGGTTATACTTTACATTCAAAATATCAAATCCCCAACCTTCCCATCTTTCATTTATGAATAAGCTGATAGGTGTGATTGATATATGTGTTTTTCTAAATTTCCAGTTTATTTTTCTTAACATAATTTAGGTTTTAATTAAAAAGAGATTTGGGGGAGTTGAGAGCTCCCCCATTTCTCAGCGTAATTGATTAACCCTAAAACATCGGAATCTCATCTTCCGAATTCGTTTCGGTTTCCTGCTCATTGAAGAGAGCTTCACCCTCATCTTTCACATACTTCTGAACTAACTGCTTAATGTAAGTTCTTTCAGAATCAACTCCACCATCGTTAGAGAAGAATGGGAAGATTGAAATCTCAGCTGCTTCGAATAAATCGAAACCATCATAAATCAATCCAGCCATCTCAACACTAGCACGAGTGGAAACCATTGCTGTAACTTTACCACTATCACTCATCGATTGAGTTCGAGTATGGTGTGCGATTTCCGCTACAGCTTTTAAATCTTCTTCGTTCACCTCAGGGAACATAAACTTCAACAAACCAAATTCTTGCTCATCATTTAGAACATCCATTTCAATGGTAACGAATCGGTCAAGAATCGCTCGGTCAATAACTCTGGTCGATGTATATTCATTACCAATGTTAGCCGTAGCGATGAAGGTAACTCCTTCAGCAACTTTCACAATTGGTGAACCTTCTGCTTCATCCAATCGGATGTATCGTTGTCCACCATCTAAAACGGTCATCAAAATGTTCCAAGCATCAGGGTGAGCTCTACTCAACTCATCCAATAGGATAACTGCGTTTGGAGTTTTGATTGCTTTGATGAATGATGATTCTGAGAAGTAAGTACCATTCTTAGAATCGAATTGTGTGTTACCAATTAGGGTAGCTCGCGGGTCTTGCGTTGCTCCTAAGTTGAAGTAAAAATCAGGACGGTCAAGTGCTTTAACCAATGCTTTAGCGGCCATAGTTTTACCACAACCAGCAGGTCCTGTCATCATAATATTCTTAGCTCTCACCGCACTTCTGATGAGATACTTCCACTTTAGTTCAGTCATCACCAACTCAGTTGGTTTAAGGTTTACTGAACCTTTGTGGATAAAATCTTTAATAGCCGTATGGTCCGATTTATCTTCGAATTGAACACCACCATTTTCGGTAGCCATCGGAGCAACTAAGTTGTTGTAAACATCCATACCAACTTTTCGGTAAACTTTCTTACCATTCTTTTGAACATAAGCTTGGAGAGCTTCTCCATTCTCATAGGCGCTCTTACGAGTACCAGTTCCGATACCCAAAGTACCAACTTTCGTACCTTTAGTATCAATCAGTTTAAATGAGTTACCAAAGGCCTCCACCTTATAAACTTCATTCTTTACAAAACCAATTTTAAAATCTGTCATAACTTTTATTATTTTAGGGTTTTAAACTTTGGGAGTTTCTCTCCCACTCAATTACTATACTAATATAAGAAAAAGATTTGAAACATGCAAGCCTTTTCTCATTTATTTTTCATTTATTTTGTTAAAAATAGTTGATTCATTGTTTTGGTAATCTGAGCAACATTGGTTACATCAATCAGTTTTGCTGCCTTACCATACATCTTCTTAAATCCATCGGATGGTTCACCACCTTCTTTTACCCAAGTCTCTACAAAGTAAGAAAGAGTTTTGATTCCCATTCCCTCAATCTGCTTCACCATTTTTCTAGTGTGATTGAAAGCGATATCACCAGAGTAGTACATTCCAGTAGTACCAAAGTAAGGTTCACCATCTGAAATATTAAGGAAGTATGAATCCATATCATTGTTAGAACTCAAAAAGTTTTTCATAATTGCTTCATAACATAACCCCTCAGGAGTAGTTCCACCAGGATTAAGTGTTGGAAACATCTTTTTTACTTTAGAGAACTTATCTACTTTAGAATCATAAGCCATCACAATGTAAGGAGTATTTTGTGAAGTAGTTCTAAATGAAACCTGAATTGAAAGATTCTGAATCATATCAACTGCCTTACAAAGTGCAACCACATTAGTCATAGTCTTATTCCACTTATCACCATTCATCGAACCACTAGCATCGATTGAGATGTGAAGATTAGCTTTTTTGTAAGAATCAGTTTCAATGTAAGAGAAAACATTCTCATTACCAAATCCTAAAGAAGAAATCATTCTCTTATCAATCTTACCATGCTTCTGGCGATTAAAGATTGTGTTTCTATCTTCACCTCTTACTTGAAGTTTCTTACCTAAGATAGTACCAAGTTTGATACCTTCGATTACTTCTTTTTCGTTATATCGTTTGATTACACCCTCTTCAGAAGTATTCCAATAGTTATTGTAAGTCATTGGGAACATTTCTGATTCCAATAGTGATTGAGTTAATTTCTTAACCACAATACATTGAACACCTTTGGAAACACTTCCCCAACCTTGCTCAATATTCTGTCCAACAGTTACTGCTTCAGAACCACTCTCATCAATTGCTTGAAGGTTATCATTATCTTTTTTAGAGATGGTTTTCTTACGAATATCACCATCCATAAACTTCTTTTGTTTTTCAATCTTCTTTTGAAGAAGGTCTTTTTGTCTATCTGATAGTTTTACCTTTTCAACTTCTTTACCACCCTTAGATGATGAATTAGATGGGTTACCACCCATCTCATCGGGCATATTATCAACATTCATTCCACTACCACCAGTTGGAGTATCATCACCACCACCAGAAGGAGCTGAACCATTCATTCCATTTGAAAAATCTTCGAACTCTTCATCAGTCATCTCTCTTGGCTCATCAGAACTATTACCACCATTACCTTCAGAATTCTGAGGTTGAAGTTCTTCGTTCTGGTCACCATTACCAGAACCCTCACCTTCACCATTTTCAGCCGATGGTAAGTTACTCATAATGATTTGGAATACCTTTAGAGCCACTTCAAAGGAATCTGAGGTGTTTTTTAATCTATCTATACTACCTAACCCAATTACCTTATAAATCTCTCTAAGCCCCTTTAAAGCGTTAAGGTCAGTATTTTTGTTGTGAAGGTTGATAATTCGGAACATATAAGAATCAACACTCTCTTCAGTATATTCATCTGAAAGTAATCCTTTATCAATCAACTTATCGTTGAAGTACTTATCGTACATTGCTCGGTAGTAATCTCTATAACCTGGAGCCGAATCAAATACGAATCTATCAATTCTTCGGTCCTCAATCACATTCCAAATATCTTTGATTACTGAGGTTACATTGTAAATACCTTTTTTGATTGCCCCATCCTTTACATAATCGGGAATCAAATTGTAAATATCTCTTAGAACATTAAAATCTGAAAGTTTGATGTGTGAACCTTCGTGCAGTGCCAAACCAACAGCGATATCGAAATCTTTAGGTTCTACAATATTAGAACCAATTACTACTGATTTACCATCGGTGTAGGAATCACCTCTAGTGTTGAATTTTACTGGAATGGAATCATTGGTAACGATATTAACGAAGTTTGAGATAGCTCGTTTACCAGCTGATAATTTGTAGAGGTCATGTGATTTCTTCTCTACATCGGTCATCGTATCAACTACAATATCATCATCTTCCCAATCTTGCAACCAGTAAGAAGAATTTCCGTATTTACTCATATTATTTGTTTTAGGTTTTAACTTATCTCTCAATTACAGTACTAATATATGTATAATTTTTGACATATACAAGCCTTTTGTGAATTATTTTTAATAAAATTCTTTACAAAGTTTGTAATCTTCTGGGGAAAGAGCTTCCCACCATTCAGAATTTACCTCATCATCGATAAGGGAAATTTCACAATTCCAATCAGGAGTTCCATCCTCATTCATAGGATAAACAGAACCAACATCTGAATCCAATAAACATCCAACTGATTCCAATTTATGAAATCCGTTGATAATCATTTGGTTTACAGCGTTGGTAAGTAGTGTATTATTATTCATATCTCAATCAATTACAGTACTAATATACAAATAATTATTGAAACATGCAAGCTTTTTGTGAATTATTTTTTAATAATCTTCATCGAAGTTGGATGGAAAATCGGACTCTAACTCATCTAATAAGAAGAGTAATTCTTTTCTTACATCTTCAACTCTACTCCAATCCTCATAAGAAATAGCTTCTTCTAAATTTTCTAATATATCTCTAACTTTATCTTCCATAGTTAATCTAATATTGTTTGGATTAAATATAGAGTTTTTAAAAAATCAAAAAGAATCAGATATTGGTTTTGTAAATTTATTTGAACTTGGTAATTCAAATCGCATATTAGAAGTATGTATTCGCTCTTCTTGAAGATTTTTTACGAAGTTATTATAAATTTCATCTTCTCGGCCCAGTGATGTTCTTGTTATTGTAATATAATTGGGAATAAATCTAACAATAGTATCTATTCTACTTAAATGAACTCTTAAAAAGTGTTCTGGTGGAAATGGGTAATATCCCATATTAAGATATTCCATCATGTGAATAAATGTAGATGAGTAGTAATCCATAAGTTTCGGAGAACCATATGCAAATATATCATTAATACCTTCGGAATTAGGCCAAACTTTAATATGATTTCTACCAATAGGTACATTTATCATATCGGTTTTATCAATTGAAATATCTCCAATAAAAAAAGAATCGGTTCTAGCTCTAACCACAATATCGTAATCTATATCAAACGTTTTGGTCAGCATATTAGCTTTCCAAATCTTATACCACATTGGTAATTGTCCAAATCTTTTGGTAGCTTCTTGCAACTGAGGTGCTAATTCTTTTGGTGGATTTAAGGTTGGTTGTACTAATACCTGAGTTGATTTGTGAAAATTTAAATAGTTATCCACTTCAATTATCTTTGTATTATACAATTTTTTAAAGTTATTTAAGGTATCACCCAATTTTTCATTTTCAATATCCCAAAAGGATGCATATACATCCATATCATACTTCCGAATCATCTCATTCCAATAATCTTTTGTTCTTTCCAAATCTCTAAGGTGTCCAGAAAAACAAATAGCTATCTTTGGTTTTTTTATTTCTATTTTAGATACTGTTTGGGTTAATCCATTAAAAGAATATCCAAAGTATTCTAAATCAGCTTTCCATAGTTTAGATAATTGATGAATCTGGTCTTTTCTATATTTTTGTTTCCAATCAAAATTTGTTTTAGGAAAATTATAATCTGTAACATCTACTTTTATATGTTTTCCAAACTTTTCAAAATCCAATTTTAAGGTTTCCCATCTTAATACTATTGATGTATCATCGATTAACCAATTGCCATCAATATCCTTTAATTGAGAAAATAAACTTTTTGAAAATGCAGGTGCATGAAATTCCTCATTTAAGTAAGAATCAACAAAGTGTTCAAACGTTTCTGATTTAGTGTGAACTTTACATCTAGCCCAATTATAATTGTAATATTCAAATAATATTTCAAATGGATTTCTAATTGTTGTAACCAATATATCATCTTTAGGAACTGAAAATACTGCTACATCCCTCATTACATTCTGAGGTTGGTTGGGAAAATCCCAATCTTGCCATCCTTTAATCTGAGTTTTGTAGTTCCAAGAATGACCAACACTCACTATTTTATATGGATGGGAGTTTATAGTTCCCCATCTTGAATCAAAGTTTTTTTCAAAATGAAATCCACCGGTTAATGGTATGTTTATAAATCTTAAATTCACTTAACTAAATATTTATCATCAGTTAAACAAGGAAACTTAATTACAGTTGTTATAGTATCTTCCAATACTCTAAAATCAGTTGCTTCTCCTGGCTCTATTGTAATAATATCACCTTCTTCGTAAAGTTCATTATTCATCAAAACTCTACCCTTTGAAATGATGGTGATTTCAGTTGCTACTTTGTGGTAATGTTTTTGTTCGTAATCACCCTTTTTATAGGTTTTTACTGCAACCTCAACATCATCAGTTTTCCAAAGTGATGGTTCAAAGTTTCCAACTATCCATCCTCTGAACATATCGTTTAGTTTATTTACTTTCATCTTTATACTTTTCTATTACATCTGAACAAATTCCTATCGTACCTTTAAATGGTTCTTTATTAAATACCTCAGGTAGAACCAAAATACCCCTATCATATAAATTGGTTGACCAAATATAGCTATGTGAAGTCAAAACTCCCATATCTACATCATGTGAAAAGTAATTGAATTGAATTGATTTCTTCCATTCATATTCATTGAAGTAAGATAATGCATCCATGTTCTTACAATGAATCCAAAGTTTATTAGAACGATTTTCTAACCAATTGATATCAACTAAATAATCAGGAGTATCATGTCCTAAAAATAACCTACCCTCCAAATACCAAATATCTATCTCAACATCATAACCAGCTTCAATAGCTTCATCGATATATGATGGATGATTTTCTTTTTCGATATTTTTACGATTAATGTTGCCTCGGTGTGATATTAGTATCATATGCTTGTTCTTTGTTTAAGTATAATCGTCTTACATCAGATATACTAAAATTTCTTTCTGGGATGAATCCATCTGTCCATTGTGCTTTGAATATATTTGCTACAATCTTATATGGATGTAATTTTTTTATATTCAATATTTCAAAATTATCTACCATTAATTTTCTACCATCTACATTACCCCATCTTTCAGGTTCTTTAGCCATTAAATAAGAACGAGTAAAATTAATTTCAGGTTCCCAATAAGATTGCCTTTTACCATCTTTTTCATACCATATAAGTAAGTTATCAACATTTAATTTAGTTTTTTCAAACATAAGTTGAAGGTTATCTTTAGTTGATGCAATTAGATGGTCTGAAAAATGAAATGGTATGAAACTCCAATGTCTAAAAAATATCGGAGAACAATGTATTTTTTTTGGATTCATAGCAACTTCATTAGCTACATATTCCATATTTGAAAAATATTCATCTCCCCTTATTTTTATTACATAATCAGTATCTACTAACTTCAAACCAGTAAGCGTAGATATAAGTTGATAGTTTATGTTTTGGAAACCGGAATTTGGTGGTAATTTACTAAGTACCACTTTGTAAGTTTCAGGTAAATTTGAAAAATTCAATTCTGAACCTATCCAAGTAGAAATAACCACATTTGCGGTTGGATAGTTCTCAACATAGAAATCTATTGTAGGTTGCAAGATTTTACCCTGCAAAAGAATTGTAACATTTTTCATTAAAATTAAAGTTATCGTTTAAATTTTATGTTTATGTAGTTTATTAAACCCATAATCGTTGGTGCCCACATTCCGATGAACAATCCCAACATTTTTTCTTCTAATATTAAAAACAAGAAAAGTGAGAACCCAATAGAGAACGCTACACACATTAGTAATATAAGTTCTGATAAAGGTATTCTACTCATCTCCCAAAATCCTTTTAGTAGATTGAATATCATCAATTTTCCCATCTACCATTTTATTCAAAGATTTTATAAGTTTATCTAACTTTTCAATATCTTTTGAATATTGCGATTGTGAAGAAGATTGATTGGAGAACCTATTAATCTTGTCCTCCAATCTATCTAAATCTTTTTGGCAGTTTATTTTACCAAGTTTGAGTTCGTACTTCAAATCAGAAAGTGAACTCATTAATCTGATTATAACAAATGTTAGTGATGCTATTACTACTAATATACAACCAAATATGATAAAATACTCCATTTCCATCTTTACCTATAAAATTACTTGTTATATAACGCGTAAACTTTATTGATAAGATTTGTTTTGGTAAGTGAAGAATCTAATTCTACATCGAATTCTGATTTTGCAATAGAAACTAACTCTGTTTTTGTTTTTCCTCTTAACGAAGATTTTGTTACTTTGTTAGATTTTCTACCTTTCCTACCCCCACCTTTAGCTGCTTCAACAACATCTTTTGATTGTTCTACAACTTCTTTAACAGCTTCCACTACATCTTTTGCTTCTTCTGCTACTCTTTTAGCTCTTTTCTTAACTGTTTTTACAGTTTGTTTAACATCTTCTACTGCATCTTCAACTTCATCAGGAATAAAATCCCCATCTCTGTCATTGATTTTGCCTTGTTTGTAGAATCCGAAATAATAAACTGCAGCAGCTACTACTACGAGTCCTAAAATAATTAAAATAGTGTCCATAAAATTGATTTTTATTTATTAATAAATATTAAAAGGTTAGATAAACATATGGTAATCTTGGTCACTATCATCATCATTTTTACCCAAGTTTTGTAACTCTGGGTTGTTATGAACAGACATTGATGCCAAAATCATGCTTGCTAATCCAATTAATGCGTTTCGGAAATACCGTTTAATACTCTCCATATAATGAATACGTTTTTTGTGGTTCGGGCTCTATAACTTTTTCTTCTTGTTGAATCACATAAGTGAAGCCCTCTCTCGCATCCATATAGAATTGGGTATTTCCATTTTTTTGATAAATGTACTCTAATACATCTGTCAATGAATCTAAAACAACAGAAGTATTGTCCAAAGGAGACCACCTATCACCAGGTGGAACTCTTTTAGCAACTTTTACTTTTACTTCTTCGGTAATAACTTCTGGTTCTTTACTCATTACTCAATAACTCTTATAATTCTGCTCTCCTTTGCTCCACTTACTTTGTAGTCAATGTTCACTCCAGCATCGGTAAAGTCTGATACAACTCTTGCCTCTGCTTCGGTTACTGATTGAGCATCAACCAAGTAGATTTCTTTTCTTAGTTTTGGGTTGCCATTTTTAAGTGTTGCAACTTCCACTTCTACTGTAACTTCAAAATATTTCATAAGTTTATATTTTTATATATTGTTAATTTTAACAAAGATACGAAAAAAATTCAAAAAAACCAAATTTAATATTAAATTAATATTCGTACTCTTTTTTTGGACCTGTAAGGTTGCCATTTATAAGGAATGAACAATTAAAACATAACATCCTAAGATTCTCATGTTTATGATTACATCTATCCCCATCTAAGAAATCTAACACCAATGGAACTCTGAAATCAGTTACCCTTCTTTCTTCGAATCCACAGTTGTTACACTTCTCTAACATATACCCATTATTGAGTAATCTCTTTTTAAGTTTCCAAACTGGATAATCTGGATACTTTCCTTCTAAAATATCATCTAAAGAATGTGCTAATGTACCAGGATTAGTTCCCTTACGAATACCAATACCATGTGGATTTTTCAAATCCTCAAAGATACCATATTCTTTAGCGTATTTTTTATATGTGTTATAGGATACACCCAACATTCTTGCAGCTTCTGCCGCAGAACGAGCCTTTTGTTGTATCTCTTTGATTTCAGATTCTAAAAGTGGTCTGGCTCCTAAACCTCGTTTGGTTCTTTGTTTAGGTGCTTGTGATAAATCTTTGGTTGGGTCATATTGGGGAAATAATGATTCCCCATTTGTAACATCTTCCATTTTTATATACTATTTATGTTTTTGTTTCTATGTATATAAATATAGATTAATCCTTTTTTTCTACACCAAACTTAGAAAATCTATACCAAGCTCTTTCGTGAAGGAAATAAAGTATCATTTTTGTGAATACTTCTACACCTCCGATAGCTAATCCCATTTCCCAACTTCCAGTGATTACAGCTGATAGTATCATTGTATCTAATGTACCAATAATCCTCCAACTTATAGTTTTAGCAATGTGTCTCTTATAACTTACCATCTTTTTTCATTTGTTCTCTAATAGAAGTTGCAGAGATTTCACCTATTTCTTGTGGTGGTACGTGTTCAATTACATCGTATCCTACCCCTCTTCCATAATTGATTGATTCAATATCAGGAACAATTGATAAAAAGATTTTACCTTCTTCAATGAGGTCTTTTAATTCCTCTGAAAGGTTCATCATTATTTCATGTGCTGTCCAAGGGTTTTTCTCATCAGGTTTTACATCTCTGATTGCTACCCACACATTTTTTCCTTCTTTCAACCTTTCATTAATTAGCCAATAGTGACCTTTGTGAAATGGTTGCCATCTCCCGAAAAATACTGAATATTTCTTTTCCGTAGAGGAACTCTCTTTGTCTGCTTTTGCTTGAAAATTTGCCATTATAACTTATTTGTTTCTCTTAAATGATTTACGATTTTTGTGAATGATTGATTCGGATTGTCTTTTGTAGTATCAACATCAAAAAAATTCTTTTGAGGTGCTACATAATCCTTTGCATGGAAGTGGTCTCTTTCTCTTGGAGTAGCGCAATGTACATAGAACTCTTGAAAATTATCTAAACCGATTCTTTCTTTAAATTCTTCTCTTAACCATTCATAAGGTGCTACTAATGATACGACCACATCACATTCGTTATTACAAAGATACTCAGCAATCATCTGAGCTCTACGAATGTTATCAATTCTACCTTGTTCTGAATAATCTTTATTTACAGTGAGGGCTCTTAGGTCATCACCATCTACATGGAATACATCTTTTCTCCAATTTCTTTTCTCGGTTTGGAGGAGTTCGACTAACTTCTTACCGAGTACAGTTTTTCCGTGAGCCGGTTGGCCTGTAAACCAGTATATGTTACCTTTTGCCATAACTTTATTTTAATTGTTCAAATATACGAAATTAATTTGGATTTTCCAAATTACTTTTTCTTTCTCCAACCACCACCAAGTTCTTTATATTTCTTGGAAGCCCATGCATTTGCATATGCCGATGGATATACATCAAATTTCTCTTTTGCTTGAGAAACTGCATATGACCATTTGTCTGGTTTAGTTGGTACGTTTTCTTCTACGAATAGATTGATTCTTTCTTCGATTGATTCACTCATTGGATTACCTCCCAATTTGATGATATCGTTATCAATCTTATTTAATAAGTTACCATATCTATCAGCGATTGGTCCACCTTCTGCTTCAGCTTCTTGTTCCATATCTCTCATTACCTCTGCTCTCTTCTTTTTGAGTGCTTTGATTTTGAGTTCTGCTTGTTGGAGTTTTTTAGCAGCCATTTGGTTTTTCTTCATTTGGGCTGCTCTTATTTTTGCTAATTTTTCTTTTTCAGCTTTTTCAATCGCTGATGCTCTCAATCTTACTAAGATAGGGTCATTGATATCCATTGCTTCGTTTACCGATTCATAGATAGAACCTAAGTATTGGATAAATTGTTTATCGTTTTTCATATCCTTAAAGTTTCTATCAGAAAGAACATTCTTAATAAAATCTTTAACATTCTTAGATTCATCTCTGATTTGGTCTATAAGGGAGAACATACCCTCATCTATTGATTCTGAAAATAATCTTTTACCTGTTTTATCTTCAATATGAACAGTAGCTCCTTTGTGTTTTGATTGAATAACATTAAATGCAGCAGGTACAGCTTCTGGAGTTTTTACTAACTCTTGGTCAATTACTTTACCATTTTTAACCACTACTAAAGATACTGGAAAACTTCCTTTCTTTGCAGCTTTGTGAACTACTGACCTTCTTGCTTCTCTCATATTACCATCGTAGTTCATTGCCCAATTATCAAATGCATCTAACATATGTGAAATTTCTCTTTCATCCTTATCTCCATATGCATTGTAATCAAACTTATCTTTCATTTGAGATAGTTCTTTTTGTCCAAAGTTTTCGTATCCACCTTTTTGTTTCCACTTTCTCATTAGTCCTTTTTTAACTTTTGAGATTGCTGAACGAACTTGTGATGGTTTGAATTTTCCTTCGTTTACTGATTCAATGATAGTATTTCCTATTTTTCCATTTAATACTACATCTGCACCATGGTTCCAATTCCACCATTCTCTGTGCATAGTTTCAAGTCTTTTAACACCAACCTTTGATGGTTTTTTAACTAACGCTTCTGTGAATTTAAGGAAATCTTTTAGTTTAGATTGAAACTTTTTTAATGCATCTTCATTACCAGTAATTGGTTTGAACTTATGTTTTAAAGTTGCTTTTATTGCATTAATCAATACAGGCCCCATTACACTTACTACTTCTTTAACATCTTTTTTATCTTTAAGTACCAAATCAATGATTGTATCTGCATTATTATGAATAGCTTCTGCTTTTCTTACACCGGTAGAATCTTTGGATTTCTTACCTTCGTTTACTGATTCTTTCATATTTGATGTGATTGATTCTGGTGCATTATCTTTAACCCAATTGAATAACTTATCTTTCCAAACTTTTTCTGGAAAGATACCACCCTTTTCTTTTTTAAGTGGAAGTGAGAGGAATCCCTTTACACCACCACTAATAGTTTTACCATCTGTATCAGTATAGAATACAGTGTGTTCTGGGTTATTAAGGATTACATCAACTCTACCATTCATTCCTTTTGGAAGAGCTTTAGTTACTAATCCCCAAATAGTATTTGCAGCACCTTCATGTGTTTTTAAAAGGATATCCTCAGGTACCATTCTAGCTCTATTCTTATTATTAACCATTGCAGTTACATAATTTGTAAGTACCCAAGTTAAGTGAATATTATCTGCTTTGTATCCAACTTCTTTTAATTTTGGAACAACTGAAGTGATATCGGTTACATCCTTTGCGGTGATATCAAATAAAATGTTTGGAAGAGTTTCAGGATTATTTTTACCCAATAATAGTTTTTCTAAAGTATTATCTTTAATACCCATTGCCTTTACTAAAATGTGAAGGGCCATTACATGGTCTGGATTTTTAAGATTAAAGTTTTGAAGTTTGTACCCATCCTTTTCAATCTTTCTGATTAAATCTAAATCTTTAAGTTTGATATTTCTACCATACTTTTTTAGGATACTTCTAATATCTAATTTACCTAATCTATTGAGAATTTGAAGTTGTTTCTTCATTTCATCCACATCTCTAATTTTGAAAGATGCAGAATCTACAAAGTTTTTGATAGCGAATCCTTTACCACTACCAGCTCCACCTGCCATAAAAACTACTTGACCATATGGTTTTCTATTACCATAGGTAATCAGCTTTTCATTTAGAATATCTTCGGTTATTTCTTCAAATACCATATCTTCGTTTTTCTTTTTACCAGCACAATGGGCTTTTTGACTGAAACCTTTTGGGTTGTTACAATCTATTGATTTCTTATATTTCTCACTCCATCCCATCTACTCTATAAATATATATTAAAAACCTAAAAAGTTGTTATTGTTCTTTGATTTTTATGTTAAAGGTTAAATTATCGAAACCACTTATTTTTGCAGGTTCTGATGAAGTAAATGGTAAATGTAATACTTTTTCTGCTCCACCTTTCAAACTTCTATCATTTGTCCAATCATTATCAGTACCAGTATTTAAGATTGCAGAACCTGCATTATCCAGTAACCATTGTTTTAATTGAGATGGTGTCCATTGTGGATATAATTCTAAAATACATGCAGCAACACCTGCAACTTGAGGAGATGCCATAGATGTACCAGATATATTAGTTTGCTTAAATGATGAATTCAAATAATAATTTTGAGAACCACTTCCCCACTTATTTGTATTAGAAGTTGCACTCATAACATTTGTACCAGGTGCATAGATATCAACACCAGGTCCAGTTTCCGATGATGTTGCTTTTCTATCAGTTGTGGTATCATGTACTGATGAATCCATATTACCAACTATGATTGCTCTTGGTCCAGTTCCATCTTGCCCTGCATCACCATATGGAGAAGAACCTCTGTGATAGTAAGTTGTACCCGATGATGTGTGTGTATAATTATTATCATAATCCGCACCACCACTCTCATCTACTTTATTACTCCTATTTCCAGCAGCAACAAACACATGAACACCCGCTTCTAACAACTCTTCAATATCAGTATCAACCGATGCTATTCTTAAATTACTAGCATATGTTGGACCTGATACTGAATACAATGAATACATCAATCCGTAATTGTTTTCTCTTTCAGTTGTAGTATCAATATCAGTACCACTATAATCAGTACCTCTATAATTTATGTTTGATATTTGAGCATTTGTAAATGTTCTCAGATAACCCCAACTCATATTTACCACAGTTGGTCTAACATACCCAGTATTTGGGTCAACTGATTTAGCATTATGCCAACCTTTAATAGCATCAAATGCATAGGTTGGTGAAATACCAGTTCCACTATCACCACTACCTTCTAATCCACTTATCTTTTGATGATATACTTTTGCTTTTTTAGCATACCCAAATGTTTTACCTGCTACAATACCAGCACAATGTGAACCATGTCCATCATAATCTCTATCGTGATTTGATGATTGTGTAAAAGCACCCCATGTATCCCAATCTACCGATTCAAATCTATCTGCCCATTCTGGATGGTCTATTTGAATACCACTATCTTGAATTACAACATCAACCCCCTTACCAGTTAATGAATATGGATATTCAGTAGTTGGTGAGGTATTTGAACTACCATAATTATTTGATTTAGATAAAGTTCTTATTAATCCCCAATTTTGATAATTACCACTATCAGAAGTTGTTTTGGTAAATACACCCTCTTGGATTGCATGATGTCCAATTACGATATCATCCCTATCTTCGGGTGGAATTTCAACTGCAAGAACTCTTTCATCATTTCTTACAGTTTCAGCTTCTTCATCCGAAAGAGTGTACCAAGTTTGTCTTTGTGAATCTGGTCTAAGGTTAGGAGAATCTACTCTACGATTAGGGATATAAAGATTACCCCCATCGTTTTCATTTTCCATATCATCCCAAAACGATTCATAATCTACACCTTTTTTGAGTATTACATTGTAGGTTCTCATAGGTGTTTATTTTATACGAATGATATCTCTTGCCATTGATTGCCATCATAGAAGAATGGCTTTATAGTTGCTCCACTACCACTTACAATAAAACTACCAGATGATGGTGATGAAGGTGTTGTTGTTCTTGGAGTTATTGTTAATACATCAGTAATGTTAACTTCCTGAGCTATCATATTAATATCAGCCGATGCCGATACTTCAATATTAGTTGCTGATGAAATGGTTGGTGTTCCTGCAGAACCTACAATAAACTCATCTGCTTCAATCGAACCCGTTACTTTAAATGAACCAGTCATTTGTACTATATCCGAAGGAATCCCAGTATTAACTTTTATTTTACCCTCACCAGAAGTTAAAGATAATGAACCAGTTACATAAACCTCATCAACTGTTACTAAAGCTTTGATTAATTGAGAACCAGTAAATGTGTTACCACCCAAATTAGCGTAATCGGCTTGAATAGCACCTATATCACCTCTAAATCCATTAAATGTTGATTCTAATGATTGTGAAGTTGTTGTACCAACACCATCAGCGTATCCAGTTGTTGCAAATCCTAAATTTTCAATTTGAGTTGATGATGATACTAATCCTTCTGGAACTCCAGTTAATGTTGTAAAATCTCCAGAAGCTGCACTACTACTAATTTCAAAGGTTTGTCCAAATGAACTACCACTAATTGCGATTACTATACCAGGACCAGCTACAAAGTCTGGTATATCAGGTATTTGTGCGTAATTAACTTGAGCAGAACCTGAGAATAAATCTTTTTCCAATAATGAGTTGAAATCATCAGTAAGTGAACCAGTTTCTAAGTTTTCAATTTGGTTTACTACTGATTGTGAGAATATACCAAATGCTCCACCAGAACCAGTCCAAGCGTTTAAAGTTACAACTTCACCAGCATTAGGGTCAAATCCTAAAGCTTCAATTTGTGAAGAACCAGTTATAAAATTAACTTTTTCTAATTCATATGATGCGGTAAATGAGTAGAACTCGGATGATAATGTACCACTACCACCACCAGCTGATGTAATTTGGATATAATTTGCAGTATCACCTGATGAACCAGATGATATAGTTACGCCATCACCCCAAAATTTAGGAATATTTCTAATTTCACCATAATTAATTTGTGCGGATGAAGTTACCGAACCACTAGCTAATCCTTGTGAACCTGTTAATAAACCTATAACCCCTAAGTGAGTTTCAACTCTAGCATCAGTATAATATAAGTTAGATGGGTTCTCTCCTACAAATGATGTATCAAATCCAGTGTTATCAGCGTCAGCAAGTACAACACCAGCAGATGATGTAATACCAGTTAAATCGGCTGAACTACTAAGAAATCCTAAATCGGTAATTTGTTGTGAACCAGAAATAGTTCCCTGTGGAATAGTTGTTGATGATTCTGAAACGAATCCAAAATCAGTAATTTGTTGTGAGCCAGAAATTATAGCTACTGATTTTAATGATTGAGTATATGCTTGTAATCCACTAACTATAATGTTTTCTCCACCACCAGCAAATCCCAAATCTTCAATTTGAGTTGATGATGATACAATACCATCGGGTAGATTTATACTTCCATTAAATGCTGAACCAACTCCAGTAAATGAAATTGTATGAGCTATTGTGTTTGATACATTTGAAATGTAATCAGTAGAACCACCACCTCCACCAGCACCAGCAGCAACAGATGCTGAGAAGTTAGCGAATGTAGTTTCATCATTAGCTCTTATCAACATACCACTCAATCTAGCATTAGATTCATCAGTAATGTTTGATTGTGAAACGATTTCATATTCAGAATCATATTCAACTCCGCCACCTCCACCACCAGTAGATGAAATTTCAATACTTAATTGGTCACCACTACCAGAAGTAACAGTTACATTAGTACCACCATTAATTGCAATTAATTGTCCTAATTGTTCTGATGAAGATAGAATATCAATTGGTAATCTATCTGCAATAAATAAAGAATCAATTGTTGATGATTGTATAAACCCTAAATCGGTAATTTGTTGTGAACTAGATACAGTTCCTTGTGGCGTAGTATCTCCACTACTAGCAGATATTGCTAAAATTCTTGTCTCAAAGGATGCAGAATCTTCGTAGTAAGATGCTGTAAATATATTTAGTGGTCCAATATTAGTACCTGAAGAAATAAATCCTAAATCTTCAATTTGACCCGAACCACTTATGATTGTTAATCCTTGAATTATTTGATTAACTCTTGCGTTTGTATAATACTGATTAGTTGAACCCTCACTTATATCATCTGTATCCAATCCATTTATTGTAGAATTTACATTAGAAATTTGTGCTGTTAATTCACTATCAGTTGCTAAAGTATCAGCAAGATATTGTTGTAGAGATAGTAATGTAGCTTTTTGGGTTGCACCACCATCTACAACCGGAAAAATCGTAACATCTCTAAGAGAGCCCGATATTAATTCCGTTAAATCTGATATTTTTACATTATCTGCCATACCTTAATAAATATTCCTTATCTTTTTTTCTTTTTCTTTCTTGGAGATAATTTTAGTGAGGTATCCCCACCATCAATCTTTTCTTTTAAAGTTTCCCACTCTTGCCTTCTGATAGCTTCTAACTTTTTCGTTCTTCTTACTGTTTTAGGTTTAGTATATGTTTGCCTTTCCCTAAGTTCTTGTAAGTGTCCAGAATCAAAACACGCTCGTTTAAACTTTTTAAGAGCTCGATTAATATCTCCCTTTATTACCTTTATAGTAACTAATTTTTTACCCATTAAAATAACAATTATGCACCTGTTTTTGAAAAGGTAGGTGTCTTACCCTTTTTTCTATTTCCACCTTTTTTAGTATCACCAGCTTTCTTTTGGTCAGCTCTTTTTCTTTTTACAAATGCAGCTCTACCTTTAGGTCCTAACTTAGCTGCCTTTTCTTTAGATAAACAAGCTGCATAAGCATCACCTTCTTCACCATCGCCACATTTACCTAACTTCTGTCCATCAGTTCCGTATCTATCCCAACCACCACCAGATGATGAACCAGTCTTTCCTTTACCAAACCACTTTCTCAAATCTTCGTTTAGTGGATGGTTTACGATATCATGTAATAAATCATCTAACTTTATCATTTTCTTACTCTAAATGGTATATTATTTCTTTTCCAAAAAGAATTTAATGTTTGCATTAAATCTCTAACTGTTGAACGATATTTTTCTTTTTTCTGAGGAGTTGTTGTATCCATATATCCTGCAGGTAAAATCCCCTTTGTGTAACTTTGTATATTAAAAATACCAATCTCATTCAAAGTTACCTCTTTTAATGGTTTCATACCAGCTTTGGTTCTTAACACATTAATTTGTTTGATAATCTTTTTTTGGTTTGGAGATTGTGGCATTGCTTTCATCGCCTTTGAGTATAACTTATATAGTTCTAATCTCTCTGAAGATGTTAAATCCTCTCTTGCCGATTCTTTAGTGTACATTTTCATTCTAATATTAGAATCTGTAAATCTAACTTTAATACCTTGCTTTTTGTAGAAAGTATTTAGAGTTCTAACCAAATCACCAATCACAGATTTTACTCTTTCTTTATCTTGTGGATTATAAACCCAAAAGAATTCCTTTGGAAAAAGTTCATCTACAACATTTGCAATTGAAACAGTCATTGAAGCTTCATTGATTGAGTTTTCTTCAACCGATTCAGGAACACAATTTGGCACCATCTTTCCATTCTTCATTTTGCCACCAATTTGTTTGTAGCCCTTCCAACAATCTTCATTTAATATGTCAGTTAACTTAATCACTTTATTTTATAAATTTAAATGCTAATGATTGCATACCCAACAAACCCTGCTTCACAAACTTTTCTTGATTAGATGGATTTAATTTATCATATACACCAACGATTGCAGATGCTGAGTAAGTATCCACTTTCATTCTCTTACCACTTTTTGGGTCTTTAAGAGTTTTATACCCATTCTTCAATACATCTCTTAATTGAGTAATGATTTCAGGTTCTTTTCCTTCGTTCAATATTTCGGTTAATCTAATCATATACTATAAATATAAGATTTTAATGTTTAATGTGTTGAACTCTCCATTTGATATTTTTACCCCTTAACATCTTTTTCATTTGATTAACATTCTTAATAGAATCATCTGCAAAGTAAACATCATCATAACCTTCGTTATCAATCTTTTTTTCAACCCAATCTGATTTATCTTTTGGGTTATTAGATTGTAAACCTATTACTGGTATTTTTTGATTAATACCAATATCTTTTAAATATCTTTGTACATGCTTATCTACCGCTTGAGGTCTTGCGGTTAGAATGAATACACCCTCTCCTTTGTTCTTATTGATTATTCTTTTAAGAACTTTGGTAATCTTTTTTAATTCTTGGGGTTCTTGAACAGAGTAGAAATCTCTGAAATCGTATTCTTCACCTGGCTTTTCATTGTAAAGAGCATATTCACCAGGTGTTAACTTTTTCTCTTTACCATCAATAGTTTTTACATAAATGTAAGAATTCGTAAAAACAAGTGTGTCATCGAAATCAAATACTCTGAGTTTTTTTGATTCTGTGAATAAACTTCTAGCTATCATATCCTCTTGTTCTTTGATAAACATACTAATATACGAAATTTTTTGGAAAAATCCAAATATTTTTACGATTTATTTAGAATCTGATTGTTTAATTCTAATAATCTTTTGTTTTCCATTTCAAGATATTTGACTTTGATAGTCAATTCGGCTACATCTTTGGTAAGTTCTAAGATTTTCTCTCTAAGTTCATCCTTTTCTCTTGAACTTCTTTCTAAGAGTTCTTCTAATCTATCTATTCTCTTCGCACAATCATCTTTGATGTAATCATCTTCTTCTTTCTTTTCTTGCGCACGCTTTTCATAGTATCTCCAAGCTCCTGCTGAACCCAATACTGTGATAAGAGTAATGATTACTGCGTAGATTGATTCTAGTTGCATTCTTATTTATCTTTATTATGTAATATACCGTCAGTTTTTTCTAACTCAGCTCTTAAATAGTGCTTAGCCCCAACTATGTAATCCTTTGCTTTGATGATTTTAGATTGCCACCAATGAGGTAAATCGATTTCAGTATTCATTTCATCGAAATCTTTCATCATTTCACCCAATTCCTCAGCATATCTTTCGATGATACTTAAATCAGCTCTTAACATACCAGGTTCATTGTCTTGGTGTCCCAAATCAGTATCTTCAAAAACACCATCAAATGCTTTAGCATCTAACTCAGTATCTTTAGCCATCTGAGAAATATACTTCTCCTCCATATCTAACATTTGCGTTAGATTCTTTTGTCTAGCGTTAATCTTCTTAGTTAAATCTCTAAGTACATTTAGGATTTTTTCTTTCTTTTTTGGGTCTTTTTCGGTTTTCCAAGGTTTTACAGCTTCTCTTCTTTCAGCCTCTAATCTTGCAATTTCCTTTTTGACAGCCTCTATCTTCAAAAACAACTTGGGGATTCCTTCACTTACTAATTGTTTCCAAGTGAATTGTCCATCATAGTTTTCAACGATATACCTTTTTAACTTTTCCATATCAGTTACCTTTGTTATCTAAAGATAAATATAATCTATTTTGATTTAAAGGAAAAACAATACCCTCCGAAGAGGGGTTATGTTTTATTCTTTCTTACCAAAGACTTTACCAACTTCAGCAATACCAAACGAACCAAGAGTGATGATTACGAATGAATTGTAAATGAATTCTTGGATAACTAAATCTTTACCGAAAAATCCAGTACCTATATCAGCGATTGCAAATAAACACATCATTGCGAATGATGCAAACCCTACTACTGATTTTTCGTTGATGTCATTTTGGTCTTTGAACATATCTTTAAATGCCATAATAAATTTCTTTTAGATTAAATTTACTATAACCTATTAATGAAACTTATTTGGTATAAATATCAGATTCTTTGTAAAAAGTTATCCATTTCTTTATCAAAGAGAGATTCTGCTTTTTTATAGAATTCATCTTTTTTATTAAAAGAAGTAAAGTTATCGTTAAAGCTTGGGATTCTATGAGTATAATCTTCAGTTATATAGATACCATCTAATACATACTGTTTTATTGGGTATTGTTTACTTACAATAGCGTTATGGGATGCATACATAGCAAAAGTATCTTCAGGCCCATATCCACCAAATGATTCTGGTATTTTTATGAAATCCCAAAACTCCTTTGAATATAATGTGTGCATACCATTACCAAATTTAATTGGTGCAACCAGTCTTAAAGATAAATCGGTATATTTTTGTGTTAGTACATCTTTTATACATTCTTTCTCAAACGCTTCGCCAAATTCACCATTTAACCTATTTGATGATACCAATACATCCCATGTTTTATCCCACCATCTTGGTAATGCTGGTGATAGTATGTACATACCATTTAATTGTTTAGCTGCATTTAATTGATGTTTTAATTGATGTTGATGTAAAACTATATCAGTATCACAAAAGATAAATTGGTCATAATCTAATTTTATAGCTTCTCTTTTTTGTTGGGTTGTTCCCCACAAAGAAGTATCGGTTATAATTTCTTTATCTAAATTGGATATATCATTTGTAACATCATTAAAAACACCGATAAATTCATCTTTAGGTACGTTTGTATTATCCCAATCCGTTAACTCAGGATTTAAGTTTAATGATATTTTTAGAGTAACATCATCACTATCATCTAAATGTTTAAGAGATAATTTATAATTATTTATTAGTTGTATGAACATCTCTATCTCTTGAGGCATTACATGCATACATACTAAAGTTGATTTATTTTTCATTAAAATATATTTTTAAAATGTGGTTTAATCATATCAACTTCTTCTAAAGAGATAATATCTATTTGAAAGATATCCCAATTAAATGAACCAGTTTGACCAGTTTCTTCAATGATGAATGGTAATTGTTTGATGAATTCAGTAAAGTGTTGATTTGTTAATTTACTTGCATCAAATGAAATCAATATGTGATTGTTCTTTTCATTATCATATGGTTTAACCGATTCCGATATATCATATTCAGATTTTTCGTTTTCAGCATCTACATATGCTTTGTAATCACAATCAACATAGATTGTATCACACCAAGGTTCTAAGATGGATAGAATTTGAGTATTACAATTTTTAACAATAAATCCAGTATCATATCTACTTGGAACGATTGGCATCATAAATTCATCATGTAATACATCAGTATGCCACTTTCTCCACCATTCTCTAAATTTGTGTTGTCTTAGAATAGTGTACTCTTCGGAATCTTTTGGTTTGTACCAAATTGTGCCATCGGGTAGTGGAATTTCTTTTTCAATTTCAATTCCATCTTTGAACCTACTACCCCTACAAGTCATATGATATACAAATGCATCTCTACTTTGAATCAACTCGTATCCATTTAGAAAAAATCTATTAAAGATATCAGAATCTTCTAACTCCATTGGTGCGAATAAGAAATCATGCCCACCAATATCAACAAAATCTTCTTTGTACATCATCCAAGGTGCAAATATACCATCAGTAACTTTACCCTCATTTTCTATTTCCTTTTGTGATACGAAGTTTAAAAAGTTTTCTTTTTGTTCTGAGAACTCATCTACTTCTAATCCAAAGTTTTGTACATACTTTTCAGGACCAGGTGGATGAAGTGGTGGTTCAATTCGAGTTGCTGAAACTACCTTTTTTACTTCTAAGTGTTTCAACATATTTTCCACATAGTTTGGTGTTACCACCATATCCGAGTGTAGAATTGATACTACTTCGGTTTTTGCTAAATCAAAACCAACATCATACAATACAGTGTGTCCAACTCTATCAGGTCCTTCGTTTCTATAAGCGATTATATTATCCCTACCTTCTGAGTATTCAGTAATCCAATTCCAACTATTATCATCAGATGCATCATCTAAGATTACCACATCATGCGAATTACCATAGTGTTCTTCAATAGAACCTACGGCTTGTTGTAGATATGGTAGATTACTTCTACAAGGTATTACAAATGTTATTCTTTTCATTTATTCTGGTTTATAAGCTTTTACATATATCCATTGAGGATGTCCATTATCTGAGAATGTATCTCTCACATATGTTTCTATATTGATAAATCCAATGTTTGTTAAATCTTCTATAATTTCAGATTCACTTTGTACCCTCACATCAGAATGTGAATTAGTTCCACCAGCATCATAATGGTTTGTGTGGTATGGATATCTATTTTCATTTGGTTTTATTTCCTGACCATATCCCATTTGGAATGAAAATATTCCACCTGGTTTCAAAGTTCTAAGTAAATCGGTTATTAGTGATTTTCTGATATCATATACTGGAATATGTTGTAGTGCGATGGTTGACATGATGAAATCATATTCGTTATTTTTCAATTGAGATACATCAACTCCATTATTTACATACCAATCACTATCTTGTCCTTTATAATTTTCCTTACAATAAACAATGTTAGCTTCTGAGATATCAATACCATCAATTCGTTTCCAATCGGATAAAGATAACATATTTGTTACATTTCTACCCTTACCACAAGCAAAATCTAAACCAACTTTATTTACCCAACTATCTCTATCTTTTAAATCACCTAAAAGAATATTCCAATAATCGGGATTACCATTATGCTCAGGATGGTTAGAAGTTCCACTTCTATACGCACCCTTTTGCATTTTGGTATATTTGTTATCACTACTTACCATAATTCTCTAAGTATCTATTCAAATCTTCAGGTGTTCCAAGTCCCCACATCTTTGGTACATCAAATGTTCTCACCTTTAATCCACCTTTAATTGCGTTGTTGTAAACAGGACAAACATAGAATTCATTGTTTACTCTAATATCCTGCTCAATCATTTCTTCAGCGTATTTCACAAAATCAGAACCATGTTTCCAATAATAGAAACCCACTGTTGCTAAATCTGAGATTGGGTTTTTCTCTTGCACTTCGGTCACAAAACCATCTTCATCCAACTTAGCAAATGACCACTTTGGGTGAGTTGCTTTGAATGTTGGGATACCACCATCAGCATCGTTCTCATTCATTTTGTAGAAGAACTCATTTGAATCCCATTCTACAAATTGGTCTGAGTTAGCGAAGAATAATGGATTATCGTTATCAATATGTTCTTTAGCCAAAAGTGCAGTACAAGCTGCTCCTTCGGTAATACCATCTACTTCTACAATCTTACAATTAGGAGTAATAAGATTAAGTAAGGTATCCAAATTGAATTTCTCCCTATGTGATTTCTGAACTACATAGATATAATTTGCTTCGATGTTTAGATTTTCTACCACGACCTGAATCATAGGTTTACCTTCCACATCAATTAGTGGTTTTGGAAATGTGTATCCTGCTTGTTGGAATCTACTACCAGCTCCAGCCATTGGAATTAATACATTTAACTTATTATCCACCCATTTTGGTTTATCATTTGTTTGTCCCATTTCTATTTCAGTTAATTTTTTAAATATGTTTGTGTAGGTTACTTCTTGTGGATTTCTAACTCTCAACACATGAGCGTTAGAACGAGATGCTGCAAGTAACCCATAAGGTGAATCCTCTACGATTAGAGTTTCAGATGGTAAACATCCCATCTTTGAGATTGCTCTCCAATACATCTCAGGGTGTGGTTTAGAGTTTTGTACATCTTCGTTTGAGATGATGTAATCCATAAACTCCATAATACCCAACTTTGAAAGTACAGTCAAAACTGTCTTTCTGATTGAATTGGAACAAACTGCTATTTTGTATCCATCCTCAACCAATGCGTTCATTACCGATTGTAGAGTTTGGTTTGGTTTTAACTCTTTCAACTTTTGTAATGTCAATTTTTGTTTACCTTCCCAAATCTCTTTGTGTAGTTCGGTTGGTAATCCTTTTATCTCACTCAACATCTCCAACTTTTGATTGGTTTTTAATCCATCGTAAGTTGATAGGTGTTCAGCCCAACTAATTGCGTATTGTTCACCCAAAGCTTCATTGAGTGCATCATAGTGGATGTTTTTTGCTTCAACAAGAACACCATCCAAATCAAATATAACTAACTTAATCATTTTTTATAAACCTTATATTAACTTCGGCACCTACAACATCGTTAGGTGTTTCTTTTACAATCTTAAATCCATTCGATATTAAAAAATATCTTATGTATTCTATTCTATTGGTAGCTCCACTGTATAAATCAACTTTATCAGATGCTTCAACCACCCCTTCTTTAACTATTGATATTTTGTCTTTTAAACTCAATAGAACATTAAAATCATTACCCTGTGCATCTATGTGTAACATATCAATCCTATCTATGTTATACAAATTACAAAAATCATATAAAGTTATTGTAGGAACTTCATAAGAATGAGTTTTTTTGAAATCGGGTCTGTTTGGCCATTTCTTCTCTATATCATCGGAAAACTCATATAAACTACTACAACCCCAATCTCTATTTGCAGAAATATTGAATGTTTGGAATGAGTTTTTAACATCAACCGCAAATGGTATAACTTTTATATTTGGATTCTGATTAGAAAGTGGCCAGAGATGATTCATTAATAATTCATGTGTTGGTTCAAATGCGTAAACAATAGAACCATCCGAAGCCATTCTTCTAGTATCACTTCCACTATTAGCACCAATATCAAATTTTATTTTATTCATTATGAAATTCCTCTTTCAAATGGTATAATACCATATTCATTAAATAATTTATCGAATTCAAATGAATATTCACCATAGTTCCACTTTCCTTTTGTAATAGCAGTTGCTATGTAAGGATATATGATACTATCAGAGTGATATAATCCTCGTTTTTTCTCATCACCCAATCTTACCATATAGTGTTTTCCTTCAGCAGGAACTGCTAATTCAAAATCCCAAATATTTAAAGGTTCGGTTGAATCTAACAAAGATACGAAATTTTTTAATTTTATCAAAGTAGGTTGAATAGAAAATTTAGAATATGAATTAGAAATTAATGTAGAATCTAATTCAGATACCACATCGTTTTCTTGGACATAAATCAACTTAACACTATCAACCATCTCATTTTTAACATAATCTATGTACTTATCAAACAATTCAAATTTAGGTTCATTAAAAAGAACCATATCCTCATGCTGAAATAGAACCACATCTTCATTAATCTGAGAAAGACATTGTTTTAATCTATCAGTATAAACTTTAGAATCATCGTAAACTATTGTAGTATAATTCGATGGTATTTCTTCTGCATTAGAATCACTTAAAACATATACTTTTTGATTTGGTAAGTATTTTTTTAACTGACCAAATAAAAGTTTCCACACATCTTTATAATCCGAATGTGTATAAATTATTAAAGGTACGTTTATTCCCATATTGTATCTAATTTTATTTTTTTATTCCATAATCCATTTCCTATCATCCACCATTTATAAAATGCAATAGCATTCGATAAATCATTTGGATTACCTTCTATTGATGTAGCGAATTGATGAAACTCACCACCTAACTTCATATTTTTTTCTACCGATTTGTATAAAGTTGTGAAAGGATTCATTACTTTTGATGAACCATAAAACCACATATCAGCAGGTCCCATATGAAAGTGTTGCCAATTCGCCATATAAATCTTATCTTTTTCAATATCAGTTTGAAAATTGATACATTGAACTGGATATGGATTACCTCTACCCGGCCCAGATGTTCTTCTATTAATTCTTCCTAAATCAAATCTTGCCTTAATGATAATATCATATTCAACCTCACTATTAAATGCCAACTTCATAGATTCAGTTACACTATAAAGATGAGATAAAACACTAAATGGTGGTCTTGGTGGAGCTGATAATGTGTTTAATTTGTTTTTGTTTATTATATTAGTAAAATCTTTCTGTCCTTCAAATATGGAAGATTTTGGATTATATAATTTAGTAATCTCATCCATTTTTTCAATTTCCCAACTGTGTACAAATACATCGGTATCAACCACATCCAAAATATTTTTTTTGATATGATTATAACCATCCAATCCCTTTGAATTTTCATCTGTCAAAGAATCAAATAAGCCATGTAAACAAAGTGCTACTTTCATATTTTTAATAATCTAACTGATAATTTTGTTCTTCAAAAAAGTATTTATATTTTGTTTCAATAAATCTAATTTGCTCTTCGGTTAAATATTCTTTATATCCACCAATCTTACCACCATTGGTAATATGTTTTTTACTCATCTTTGTGGTTTCCCATAAAATAGCTTCTTCTTCAGTTTGTATAAAATCTTGGTGATGTGGAATATTCATATCTTTTATATTTTCACAAGTATCTATAACCTGTTTTACTAAATCATATGATACATTCAATCCCAATTTACTAATAGCTGAGTAAGTGTGTTCATATGGATTCGATTTATACTCTTCATATTTCCAAACAATATCTTTATTTACATCTTTCCAAGTATCATAGTACCACATCATTTGATACTTAGATGCTTCTTCAACATCACCATTCCATCTTTCTGGGTCTTTCCTTAACATAGATGCAACAGTATCTCTTAAATCTCTAATCATAAAAATAGTTTTTCCCATAGTAGCTGCATGATTATATTCATGTATCTTTATGACTTCATAATTCAATTCAGAGTTATCTCTTAAAACTCTAAATATATTATAACACAAAGTGCTACCACTCAACCCCATACCACCTATGATTACTTTCATTCGATTGTTCTATGATTTTTAAATACCGTAAATTCAGTTAAATCTCTATATCCGTTATCTTCACCCAAATCACTCATATGTTCAGGATAGTTTTGGAACATAGCCAATCCATGTGCAGCTTGTTGAGGTGTCATATACATATTCCATCCGTGGAATGTGATATCATCATCTTTATAGTACTTTTCACTTCTACCTTCATATCTTGCTTTCTTAAACCAATCTGCTGCTTCAGCGTTATCGGTTAGAATCATACCACCTTTCCAAATTGGAAGTAGTTTTTTGATGTGGAAAGATAAACACATAAACTGCCCTTCTACATACATCCCACTTGTCAATCTTTTAGCTGCATCCCAAATTGGGTATGGTTTCAATTGATACATTCCGTTCCAATGATTTGTTTCTGCTCTTTTATCAAAGATAACCTCACCACCAGCGTGTGTGATTGATTGAGGAACTGATAAGTAAGTTTTAGATGGAATGGTAACTTCATTAACTCCCATCCACTTACAAACCAAAAATAGTGCGTTTGTACAACTATCTACTGAGATAGCATAGGGAGCACCTGTGTATTCAGCAATCTCCTCTTCAAACATTCTTACGATTTTATATGGATTATGTTTCATCTTAATCTTTTGTTAGTATATAAAATTTCTTTTTAAATCCACAACTTCTAAATAATCTCAAACTTGCTTCATTATCTATTTTTACTTTTGCAAATGCAGTTGGATATTCTTTCATAATTTCATTTATCATAAACTTACCAACTCCTTTACCTTGAAAGAAAGGGTCAGTGCATACTCTAATATCATCTTCGATAACACCCACATAACCAGCGGGCACTCCATCTACTAAAGCAATACGATAGTATTGTGAGTTTCCACTCATATACTTTTTTTGCATTTCTTCGGTGATAAAATTGTTGTGAATAAATCCACTTTGAACTCTTTCATCATTTCTAAGAACTCTTACGAATTCCCAATATTCTTTACTACATTCTACTAATTCCATATGCATACTTTTTGAATATCTTGATTAGGTCTATAATTCCAAAAGGCTTGTAAATAACCCCTATGTGTTGGCATATCCATCATAGGAGTAAGACAAGTTCCAATATCAATATAGGTATTATTAGGAAACTCTCTGAACAACTGATATACTGCCAAGTTTGTAAATGTGGATGCTGAGAAAAGGAATACATGATTTTCAATGTTGTTTTCTTTAATCCACTCAGCCATTTCTTCAATTTTTCCATAATCATTAATCATTGCGTTGTAACCTACTCTAAAATCTTTCACAAAGAATGGTAATCTATCTAAGTTTGCATCTTCATGTCCAACGAATACACAATCTCTACTATAAAGGATTGGTAGAATGTGTGTAATGAATAAAGGATAGTTTCCATTTACCCAAAGATTTGCCCAAGTTAGAGTTTCATCATCCCCACCAGCTAAATCAACTTGCCAATCAAATTGTTCCTTACCTACACAACAACTACAACTAATTCCTCTATAATAGTTTGGTTGTTTGTACTGAAGTGATTCCACTAACTTTTGTTGGTAAAACGAATGTTCTTTTGGGTCAAAATGTTTGAAATCAGCAGGTTGATAAACACCACCTTGCTTCTCATCACCAATTTGAATCAACCCATTATCCAACACCAATTCTTTATTTTGTAGAATATACATTTCACCATCAGAATAACGAGAGAATGCAAAGTGTTCTTGATTCTCTAATTTGGTTTTTAGTTTTACAAAATCTCCTCTAAAGTTCTTCATTTCTTAATATTTCTAATACCGCTTGTGAAGTATATCCATCCCCATAAGGACAATTTTCACTAATATACGGATTTTCTATTAGTTTTCCAAATAATTCACCCAAATCTTCAGGAGAATCACACAAATGTAAATGACCTGTTTCTATACCTTCAGGTCTTTCGGTTGTTTTTCTACATACAATTACTTTCTTATTGAAGAATGAACCCTCTTCTTGCAAACCACCACTATCTGAAATGATTAGGTTTGATTTGATTAGAGTATTAATCATATGCGTATGTTCCATTGGTTCTACCACAGTTACATTCTTTAAAATGTGTCTATGTTTCTTTACATTTGGGTTTGGGTGAATTGGTAATACAAATGTATAATGTGGATATTCAACTGCAAGTTTTTCAATCTCCTCAAACCATTTATCCATCCAATGGTGATTTTCTCTACGATGTAAAGTAATCAAAATAATATTTTCCATTGTAGGTTTTGGAAAATCTACTAAGTTATCTAATACTGAGTTTCCAACTGTGTAGATACTTCCATGTACTTTTTCATCTTTAAGATTTTGTGCCGATAATTCAGTTGGTGTAAAGTTTACATCAGCGATTCTTGCAATCATCTGTCTATAACCTTCTTCAGGATATGGGTGTTGTAAATCACCACTCCTTAATCCTGCTTCCAAATAATAGATTCGGATTTGTCTATTAAATGCGGCTAATGCGCAACCAAATGCTGAACCGGTGTCTCCCTGTACCAATACACCTTTAAAATCTCCATTTGGAAATTGAATCATACAATCTGAAATGATAGAGTCCAATCTATTGTTAGTTGTACTCATATTGATTTGATAATCAACTTCCACATCCTTCAACAAATCAGGGTGTTGACCTGTGAATAGAAGTTTATATTCACTTCTATCCATAAGTTTAATCAATGGTTTAATTTTCAACCATTCGGGTCTTGTCCCAAAGCAGAGTAATATTGGTTTATTTTTCATTTACTAATTTCCAGCCTTTATTTCTTTGTTCGTGAAAATATTGATTCATCAATTGTTTGAATGGTGTACCTTCTACATTTACTTGATTTGATTCCCAAAGAGAGTTAACATCTCCACCATACTCACCACCCTTAATACTTCCCCAAAGTTCCATATCTGAACGAGGGTGTGGTGGTACAAATGTAGGAATATTAGCGTACTTTTGTAACATATAAGAGAAGTGCATATCCTCACCGCAAGTATTGTATTTTGGGTCAGGCAATTCTCTTACCATATGAGATAACCATTCTTTTTTGAAGAACCAACTATGTCCAACTAAATCAACTTGAACAGTTCTATCATTGTTACCTAATTCTGGCCAGCCAAATCTGAGGTAGTGTTCATAATAAGAAGAATTTTGTGGTGGGAGAGGATTTGGATAAAGTAATCCAACAGTACCTAATAAACCCTCCCTTTCATTCATTGTGTTCATACAATTTTCTAACCACTTTTTACCCGGAATTGTATCATCATCAAATACCACTACATATGGATTTCTAGCGTTCATAGCAAAGTAGAATCTTGCCCAAACCCCAAAGTTGTAATTACAATAAGCTACTGGTATTTCACCACCAATATCATAATTTAATAAATCATTATCACCTGGATTATTGTACCATAATAAAATCTCATCAGGTGGTAAGGTTTGATTTTTTAACGCTTCCAATTGTTCGTTGAGGTTATCTCCTCGTTTGTAACCATTTAGTACTGCTGTAATCATATTCTTTCTTTCATATAATTTAACCAAATTTCTTTGGTGTAATAACTTTGATATTGTTGTCTAGCCAACTTACTACATTGATTGTAGAAATCTTTATCATCTCTTAATTTCTGAGCTAATTCTCTAGCACCTTTCACATCATCAACTTCAACTGAAGTTAGTGGATGTAGTGTTTTTTGAGTATCTACTTTGATGTTACCAATTACAGGTATTCCAAAGTATGCACAATTAAGTGAGAATGTACCAGCTGCTACAGTTGGCATTAGATGAACCCCATATTTGAACTTAGATACTTCTTTCATCCAATCAATCCAAACCATTCTATCAAAGTGATTCAAATCTTCCATTGCTCCTTCGTTACTTCGCTTAGCATGAGATTCTTGTCCCCAAATAGGAACACCAAATTCGGTTGCTACCATATAGGATTCGAATCCACCATACCACCTTGCAAAGTTACCACCAATCAACACCTTATCTTCAGATTGTGATTTTATGTTTTTAATCAAATCTTCAATCATTAAGGTTCTAATCACTTTTATTTTTTTATTTGGTAACAATCCTTTATAGTAATTTACATCGGATTCATTGTGTGCAAAGATACCATCGGTTTTTGTTAAAAAATTATAGAACTGAATTTGGTCTACAATCTCATAATCATTCCACCACCAATGAGGTCCTTCTTGAATATAATATACTTTTTTGTTTACACTCTTTAAAGTATCTACTATTGGTTCATTTAGATATTGAGAAGCTGGATTGAATCCTTCTCCTATTTTAGAACCCTCTGCTGATAAAAATAGTTTACCTTTTGGGAAGATGATAAACACAACATCATATCCACTTACCGATTGGTATTTTGTTAATGGGTAATGAACCGCATCTAAAGCGTTCATCCAAGCAAACTCAGTTCTAGCGTTTGGATGTTCATTGGGAATAGTTCCCTCAAATCCCATTTCCGTTAGAAAAGCTACTTTCATATAGTTTCGTATAATGCGTTTTGTTTTTCTTGTCTTTCTATATCCTTTGGATGATACAATGAGAAATCTTCTTCTAATGGTAAATAAGTCATTGTATTATAACCTTTGATTCTTTCATGTACTTTACCAACCCACTCAATTTCAGAAGTTCTTCTATATAAACGAGTTTGTACATCAGGCCAATTCACCCATCCTTTTTCATTTACATTCCATCTCCATTTTTGGATATGTTCTGGTGTCAATCCTTCAACTGTGTTTACTCTTGGAACGAAGAATAAATCGATATCTAAATTTGCATTTAATAAATCATGCATATTTGTAATCAAATATTCATTTGGTAATTCATCAGCATCGATTTGGAAGATGAAAATACCTTTAGCATGATTCTTTAGATTGTTTTTGTAAGATGCAAAATCTTTATTTAGAGGGAATCCAATCACATTTACATTATCATGCAAATCATTTATGATTCTCAGATAACCCATAACATCATCAGTAACACCATCTTCATCATACTGAATCAAAATCTCATCATCTGATTGGATTCTTGGGTGAAGAAAGTTTATTAATTTTGTAATTTCATTTATCTCATTACAAACTGTAATTGCATATGTAACATTAACCATAATATCTTTCTAATATGTTTTTCTTTAAAAATACTTCAGTAGCGTATTGAATACCCTCTAACTTATAAGTTCTATAAGCTGCTCCTTTTGCTACAAAATCTTTATTGTTTCTGATGTATGAATCATAAATACGATTACCACCAATATCCATTGGAGTTTCTATTTCATATAAACCAATATATTGAGAATCGGATTCATTGTATTTATTATTAGCTATTCGTTTAAACCAATTTAAAAATTTAAGTGGTTGTATATTTGATAGTTTCAGTGCCGAAACTTTCTTTTGAAAAATACCCGTAACGAATATCAAAGTTTCATACTCACCCTTTAGACTCTGTCTACCTTCATCAACATACTTATAGGTTGAAATTTTGTAAATTCCATATGGCTGTATACTGGATTTAGATACACGATTGCCATAATCTAAATACTGTCTATATTGTGAACTGTAATTCATTATACTTTATTTAATTTAGGAATATTCATTTTATTTTTATTCAATTTGGGTAAATTAAATGGTTTTATTTGAGGAACCGATGATGTGTAATTTTCCATCATTTCTTCAAAAACTTTATCCATTTTTTCCAAACTAAAATTATTGATAATATTTGTTTTTAATCCAGCTGATTGTTTTAAATAAGAATCATATTCATTAAAAACTTTATAAAATTTATTTGCTGCATCTGAGTAGTTTACACTAAACCATTTAGAATCTTTTAAGATAAATTTATCAGCTGCTGATTCATCTACCGGAGTTAATTGTCCATCTAAGAAAACAGTATGTTGTTCAGGTAAGAAATCAACTTGACCACTCCACCTTGAAACAATAATAGGTTTACCACTTAAAGCAAATTCTGCAAGTGGTCTACCGTATCCTTCACCTTTGGTAAATGATACCATTGCCTTTACTTTTGGATGATTATATAGTTGACCCATTTCTGTATCATCTAAATCACCATGTAATATGTAAATTGGTGGAATATCCTTTTTATCCATACCATTAAGAATATTATCAACCTTTTCTCTAATATTTTCTCTATCAATTACAGAAAATCCAGCGTGAGATGTTTTAAGAATAAGACCAGGTCTTTTTTCCATTGGTAAAAATTTAAATACAGTAGCGAATGTTTTAATCATCATTCCAATATCTTTTCTATCCTGCCCTAAATGCCCCTTTAACCAATGTCCTACAAATAAGAAGTTGAAATCAGTCTGAATACCTTCTAAGATATCAGTATCCGATTTTGGGTAGTTTAAGTATCTATCCAAATCAACACCTTCAAATAAAACTTCAACTGGTTTTGTAACTCTAATTTCTCGTACAATTTGACCTGTTTGTTGATTTTTTTCTTGATATGCAGTTCCAATCATTAATTTTTTTGTAAATTCTGATGGTACTATTATTAAATCCATTTTATTAGAACCTTCAATAAATTCTTTTGGAAGTATTGTAGTTTCTACACCTGCAGTAATACCAATATTAAAGTTACCCTTTGGTTCAAATTCGTTTGCAACTGACATTTGCATAAAAATATCAGGTTTTCTATCTAATTGAGTTACAACATTTGATAACATCTTCTGACCAAATTCTGTAGAAGGGTCTGCTTGGTCTTGTGGGGTATTTCCCCACCTCATTGGTACAATTTTTACATCGTACTTTTCCATTTTAAATAAGCTTCTAAGAATATCTCTCGAATGGTCTCCATAACCACTTCGAGTAAATACAGGAGCTTGAAATACTAATAAAGGTTTGTTCATAACTTCTTATCTTTTATATGCTGTAATACTTCTTATGCGTGATGAATTTTGTTCAAATACTAATTCATCAACTGCGTTTATAGTTTCTCCACCAATCTCAATAACAATATCATTTTTTGCAGTAACTAAGTGCATATCATTATCAAATCCCATAATTGTATTTTCAACTGTTAAAGTAAACTCATTTTCAAAAAACTTTTTATTTTCCAACAAAACATTATCTCTACCAACCCATTCACCAACCCAATCTTTTAATACAACATTTGGTGAATATACTTGAGATGCCAATACATCTAAATTTTTTTCATTAAATGCTCTAAAGTATAGATTATTTATGTGATTACAATTGTTTACATCATTCATATTACTTAATTTTAAATAATTCGTATTTTTTTCTTGGTTTCCAATTTTCAAATGTTCCTTCGATTCCATCTACTAAAGTTTGACACATATTTGTGTTTACTAACCCCATTTCACCTTTGAACATCTCTCTACCTTTTAAACCAGCTTCTTTCAGTTCTGATTTGGGTTTTTTGTACATTTCTTCCATAGCAGTTGCCACATCATATACATCAATCTTATCATCCCAAATATATGGGGTAGGAACTGACCCTGCCATAGTTTGGGCTCTACTCCAAACTGGTCTTGCCCATTCTCCCCAAGTTAGTTTATCTTCCCAATCTCTCCATTTGTGAAGTGAACCGATTTCTTTGTAATCTTCAGCAGTTAGAAGTTCTCCAGTATCTTTAAATCTGAATCCACATTGGTCTTGTAATCCACCTGTAACATTTACAATAATAGGTGTACCACTCATTACCGATTCTGCAGTTGTTAACCCAAACCCTTCATTACCTGCAATGTTAATTGTACAATCTGCTATATTATAAAGATAATTCAGTTCAGCTACGCTTCTTCGTTTATCTGAAAATATTACATTACATTCGGGTGCTAATGTCTGATGAACTTTTGGTAAATCAGTACCATTTTGGTCAGTTGGTTGGGTATGCATTACTAATGCAACTTTCTTAGCTTTTTCTTCACCTATTCTATTACAAAAATCCTTAAATGCCATAATCACATCCGAAGGTTGTTTTCTACGAATATTACGATTTGACCAGAAGAATACATAATCGTACTCATTTCCAGCTAATATTTCATCTCTAAATGGTTTAGGTACATCAATTGGTTTGTATTCATTTGGATTAATACCATGAGGAACATAAGATACCTGCCAATCTTTATGAGGTTTCCAAGTTGGTTTATCAGTTCTACTTGTCAAACGAGATACAATACCATAAGTTTGTCTTGAAATACAACCAATCCAATCACAACTCTCATAATAATTTCTATTGTAAAGTGGGTCTGGTAAATCATCCCAAATTGCATAGAATAAAATAGGAATGTTTTGCCTTAACTCATGTTCCATTTCATACAACCAAATCCAATATCTTGGGTCAGTAAAGTGAAGAATAGCATCAGGCCTTTCAGTATTTAGTAATTGTCTAACCAAATCAGCGTTACCATATCCAGTCCACGGAAGTATTTTAACCGATGCATCTTCGACACCAGTTTGTTTTTGAATATCAGCCGATACATCTAAAATTTTACCTTTATCAGGGTGGTTAATTGCTGCACCTACTTGGAACCAATCGTATTTATCAACAGTTCCCATTACCAACGCTTTACTCATAGTGGCGATACCACTCGCCATTCTTAAATCATCTGAAAGAAGAAGAATCTTTTTCTTTTTACTCATAACTTATTTAAATAACTTTTTTTTAAAATTGTGAACCTGAAATTTGGAGTTTAAGATATTCATTCATCTCTTCTCTAAATTGTTCATCGGTTACATATCGTTCAACTGTTCTGTTTACTAATTTTTGAAGTGTTACATCAGATTCAAAAGAAACCCTTTTAAAGTTAGAATAAACACCCTTTATAATCTTTACAGTTGTTAGTTTAGTTTCTACACTCATAATATACAAATTATATGTTTATATATAAGTATATAGAAATATATTTTTACGATGGATTTCCATCACAAATTCCTCTTTGAAGGAATTCACAAAACTTACAATTCTTTTTCCGTTCACCCGGCACCTTTGGATAAGGCAAATCGTTGAACTTACCTTCATCATCAAATACCTCATTAACGAATCCCATAAACTCATTATAAACTTTGTTTACAGTTGGTTTACCATTAGCAGGTACATGCCTAGACATATAAGGAATTGGGAAAGGAGCATCCTCATAGAGTTTTCTCCTCATAATCTGATATTCAACTTTGATTTTATCTAAAGGAACATTGAATAGTTCTGAATAGTATTTCTTATAAAGAACAATCTGAGCGTTTTTGTATTTATCAGCTTTAGCGTATTTGTTCCAACCCATTGTTGATGTTTTCAAATCAATAATGATGATTGAATTATCTGATAAATCTTTCATTACGATATCCACAAATCCGATGAAGTTTACACCTTCCTTTACTTTTGCGTTTAGGGGTAATTCAATACCTACCAATTCAAAACCAGTCTTTGTGTAAAACTTATCTAATTTCTTTTTAAACCATTCTAATATTCTTCTACCATCACCATAGAACTCTTCTAACTCCAACTGAGTACATACACTCCCTTCCGTCAACTTTTCGTTCTCTTTGATGTATTCTTTTCGCATCCATTCTAACAACAACTTATCGGTATCAATTTCCATAGCTTGTTTTTTCGAAACTCCATACATAACTGAAAGGAAATGTTGTATGGTTTCGTGGATAGCTGTTCCGAAGATTGTATAAATGTTAGCAGATGATTCACCCAACTTATCTATGTACCTCAGTTTATATGCACGAGGACAAGATGAATATAGTTGATATTGTGAAAAACTTACTTTTGCCATAAACTTCTATTTGTTATACAAATATACGAAAAAAGTTTGGGATTTCCAAACTTTTCTCAATTATATTTTTAATTTTAATTTCTTAATTATCTTTGGGTCAGTTCCATAATCCTCTGATAATTGTTTGATTCTTTCCTTACCAGTTCTACTAGCATATAGAATCTTTAAGTAATCTTCTGCTTCTAACTTTGAGGTTTCATAATGTTTAGCTACCAACTCTACTAACCAACCTTCGTATTTATCGGCAGTTTTAGCTTTCATATACTTCATAAAGTGCCTACCCTTTGGAAGTAAATCAATCATAGCCAAATACATTGCTTTAGGAGGAACTTCCTGTAAATATGGTTGAACTGCTGCAATGGTTTCTACCCACTCATATTTCATAGATAGAAAACGAAGTACCATATAGTTAGAAAATGTTTTCTTATCAGCTTCCTCTAACTTATCCCAATACTTAGGGTCTTGCTCATTGGTAATTGCTTTTATGTGGTCAAACAACGATTTAGGCATTCTCCTCAGAATTTCTTTTATCAATTTCGTTTAATACTTTCATTTGTTCTGGTAGTAATTCTTCACAAATCTCACCACAATTACCACATAACATTACTTCAATTGGTACAACTACATCTTGCGGAGTACCAGTGATTAGTTTTGAGATTTTTCTAAATTTAGCACCATCTACAAATACATCATATCCACAATGAGCACAAACAACGGGAGTTGATTTACCTAAATCAATCTTTGGTGATTGTTGTGTACTTTGTTCTGATGCTTTTTGTGGTTTACTACCACCTTTACCAATTATATTTGCCATTATATTAAGTTTAAAATTTCAATCAAAGTTGCTGCCATTGGTATCTCTTTATCAATAGCGTTGAAGTGTTTATTCTGTCCTTCAGAAAGAGCGATGATTACATTCGCTGTGTTTTGTGGAGCGTACTCATCTACCTTTTCATATAAGAGAGTAAATAATTCTGAGAAATCAGTTACTCTACTATCAATGATAGTTTGTCTCATATTCACATATTTGTTTCTCTTATCATCCGAAGATTTTAGGATATCCAAAACTTTCATTTTGTAATCATTCTCTAAAAGGTTTTGAGTATCTACTTTCAACTCACCTTTGATTGAGTTTAATTGACAAGTATTGATAATCTTTCTAATATCAGGATATCCAGCATCAATAATTGGAACTAAATCTTTTGGTTCAAACTTTACTTCTTCATTTTTAAGAATCTTTGAGATTTGAACTGCTACATCCTTTTTAGTAGGAGGAATGATTTGGAAAGTTTGACATCTACTTTGGATAGGGTCAATAACTTTCTCAACATAGTTACAAGTCAAAATGAATCTACAATGTTGTGAAAATGTTTCCATAAGATTTCTAAGAATCGCTTGTGCGTTCTGAGACATATAATCAAACTCATCTAAGATAATGATTTTATACTTTTTGAATCCCATCGATGATGCGAATCCTTTTACTTTATTTCTTACAGTTTCCACATTGTTCTCATCAGATGCGTTGATTACCATATAATCACAATCTAATGATTTTACAATCAATTTGGCAAGAGTTGTCTTACCAGTACCAGCTCTACCATAAAGAAGTAAGTGAGGTACATCACCTGTTTCTAAATAACCACTTACTTTTTCTTTTAAGTGTTCATTACCCACATAATTTTCTAAAGTAGTTGGGCGATATGATTCTACCCAAAGTGAGTTATCTACTTGTTCATTATTAGTTTCTTCAAAAAATCCCATAATTTATATTTTATCTACCTACTTCTTTTAATCTTTCTGATTTGAAGGTTTCCCAATCTTTACCAATACCATCGATATAGAATAAATCTTCAGGTTTTAATCTACCTTCATCATGCAACTTAGAATATCGTTTGATTGCTTGTTTTTTCCACCAATTGTTGATGTAATCTACACCATCTTCAAACTTTTTCTTCATAACAAGTTCCGATTCTTCAATTTCTGAACGGAGGAACTCAGGTCCGTTTTCGTACATCATAGCAAGATATACACCTCTTTTAAATCCGTGATGATAATCAGATGCTTTGATACCACATTCTCTTAGAATCTGAGAAAGAATCTTTTGTTTGATACCACTTACAGGTCCACTAGCACCTTCACCAGTTCCCATATTTTTACCATTTCTGATTCTTTCGTTAGTGATTGCATTTTCGTACCAATCTGCTCTATTTTCCTTCAACCATTGGTGCCAAGGGTCATAGAACTCATCATCAGGTTTGATTGCAATCTTACCAGCGGATTCTCCTAAAGTTTTAAAATGCGGAATACCATTATATTGTGAATGAATTCCATAAAGGGAAGTTGTACCTACACCTATCAATGTTTGCCCATACTTTTCTTTCCAATAATTTCTAACTTCTGGAACTGTAGTCATCATTGCGGTGAGTTTACCACCTAAAAAGTTGTAACCTAAAGGTTGGGTACAAACGATGGTGGAAGCGATAGTTGTGTAGTTCAACTTTCCCTTTTTGAATTTATCTTCTTTAGTCCATCCGATGTAATCATCTCTTACTTTCATAGAAGTAACATCTGAGGCTAGTGATACCAAACCTAACAATTTACCACTCTTCTTATCTTTGATAAACAATTTCACATTTCGACCAGGATTAGCTGTCCAACTCATAGTGTGAATCATCTTTCTAAGATAAGTCCACTTTGTAGCTTCAGCTGAATCCTCTACAATTTCAACATAAGGTTCTAACTCTTCAATTTCTTTGATGGTTAGTTCTTTATTGTTGATATCAGTTGGTTTCCATTGAGTATCATAAAGAGTAGCGATTTGGGATTTATCTCTAAGCATTGAAGATTCTTGCAACTCTACCCACTTTTTGTATAGAGTTTGTTCTTCAACACTCATTGTCATTAGATAATCCATATTCTCTTTGAGTTTTCTTTTTTCCTCCTCAAAGATGAATTCTGGCTTTGCTGGTTCAGTATCCCAAAAACTCATAATTACTTAATTTCTACGAGATAGTAATTGCTGGTATAATCTCCATCAACAAAGTTTAGATGTGCCAAACCTTGTGATGAAATCTTCAATGAAGAAGAATTTGAACCTTTATTAGCCAATAGGATAGCTTTTAGATATTTCGCAGAGAATGCGATTGGTTCAACATCACCATCACAAGTACAATCAACTGAGATAGAAATTCTATTTGAATTGATTGAAGAATAACCTAAGATAATCTCTCCATTGTTATTTTTACAAGTGAATGTGAAAGTATCAGCATCTGCTAATGCTCCCTTAGATTTGATAAATTTGTTTACGAACTCATCGTTTAGTGTTACTTCTACATTGAAGGGAGGAAGTGCTTTTAAATCAGGTACCGCTGGGATAACTGATGGTGCTGCTAACATATACTGCATCTTTGTTCCCTTATCAGAGAACTTTAGTGCTCCAGTTACTTCTTCTACTTCAATAGTGTTATCTAACACACTCAATAACCCTTTCAACTGAGATGTAGTATAAATACCAAATTCCCCATTTGGGAAATCAGTATTAGCTGAAGTTACATCCCCTAAAAGAGTTTTGTCATCAGAAATCATTCTAACTGAAAGGTCAGAACCTTCTGATTTTACCATTACTGATTCAACCTCTCCACCGAGATTGTATCGATTGATGAAACCATCGAATTTTACTTTTTCCATAATTTACTTTTAAGATTTATTTTTAAGTGTTACAAATATACGAATAATTTTTTAATTATCCAAATTAAAATGAGAAAAATTTCTCAGCTGTTTTTGTTGAGGATAAAACTTCTCCCCAATCTAATGCTCCGTAGAAATCTTCTAATTTTTTTAGAAGTTCTCTTTCGAAGATTTTATCGTGATTGATATAAGTGTTAATCAGTTCCATAATCTGAGGTGGGTCATTGTAACCATTCATAGCTACACCATCCAACCCATATGGATTTTGTTTTAGATAAACCCACTTAATCTTATCACCATCCTTTAGGGGTTCGTATTGATTTTCCACCCCAAAGTGTTTTAGTAATTGATTATATGCAATTGCTGCTTTAACATGCGCCGGACAACCAGATGGAAATTGGAACATAGCTGTTTGATTCTTTTTCTTTGGCATATACTTTGATAAGTTTTTCACAGCTCCAGCTTTTGCAATCTTCACCACATCCATATTTGGTAGATTCTTTTTAAAATCATACACTTTATTCGTAAGTTGTTCTTCAGTATCACCTCTAAGGATTTCAATCAGAACCTCACTCATAAACTTTCTAAATGCTGCTGGATATGATGAACGAACAACATCTAATCCTTTTACATCCAACTTATCAACAGGTACACCATTATCGGAAATAATCCATTGTGCATATCGTTTCTTAGCAATCCAAATACCTGATTTAGAAACATATTCTTTCTTAATCTCAAATCGATGTTTATCCTTATCTACATTGAATACTTTTTCAGCAAGAATATCATAAAAATCATTTAGATAATCTTGCATTTCACCTGCAATATCATTTACGAATCCAGCAATAGTATCTTGCTCATTATCTTTCCAATTTGGAATCCTATGGTCTAAAAGTGGAGCTGCTGAGAAAAATACAGAATCAGTATCAATGTATATATTAGAGTCAGCATTAGGAGTACCAAGCTCCTTATTGTATTTGATGTTAGCCATATCCGCAGTTGATTTAATAACTGTCTGTCCCGTTGTGGTAACAGCGGTAGCATTATCAACATCATAGAACCTAAAGGCAGGAAGGCCAAGCACACCATATAAAGAATTAAGTAGAATTTTCTGAACCAACTGACGTTTCTTATACCATTCGTATTTTTCTTTTTCTCCACTGTTTCCATATTCTTTCATTTTGTTTTTGAACTCAACCCTCTGAGAGAACCACAAGTCCAAAATATCAGGAATACAACCCACTTTATCCGTTCTATAAAGAACACCATTTGATGCAACTGAAAACTTACTTCTTTCAAAAAACTTTTTTAGATTTTCTTGTGTGATTGTATCACCATTGATAACCCAACTATCCCTTTTATCTTTAACATAATCCTCAGCACTCCAATCTTCAATTTTACCCATCTTAGTTTCAGGTGAAATATTGATAGTCATAATAATAGATGGATATAGGGAAGTTAAATCCAAATCATATATCCAATCATATTTACCAACAATTGGTGCTTTTACATATGCTCCGATAAACTTCTCTTCTTTATTCTCTTTAAGAGCTTCCATTCGTTCTCTTCTATCAGCTGGTTTGTTAGGTGCAACAATACCCTTTCTTTTTAGGTAACATAAAAGTGCTCCTTCCAAATACTTTGAAGAATAAACGAAATCTTCGTAAGGTACATGCCCAGCGTGACAAATACCTCGAGCGGTATCAATGAACTGAAGTTTGTTATCTAATTCTACTACAAGTTCAACATCCACTAAGTTATACTCTATAAACTTCTCAATATCATCTCTGAATAATTGGTCTAAGTTTCCATCATATTCAATCTTTTTTCTATTCAACTCTCTCATAGAAATGGAATCTAATCTATAAGAATCTAATTCCGAGTATGTGAAGTTTTTGTATAATGCTAAGTAATCTAAGTACGATACACCAGCCATAAAGAATCTTTTACGATAAGGAGACCAAAAACACTCACCAATAGGTGATAAGCGATTTGCGGCTCTTTTACCCAACAATCGTTTGATACGATTGTATAACATTGGTGTATCGAAGTAATCAATATTCCAACCAGTTACAATCGATGGATTAATCATCTCATATAACTCTAAAAACTTTAATAACATTTGTTCTTCCTGCTTAAATGGAATCACAATTGCTTTATCAGTTTTTCTTTCCAACATATCACCACTTTTATCCATAACCAAAACCCAATATTGATTGGTTACTGAATCATGTAGTGCGATTGAAGTTAATTCATTCTCTGCTTCTTCTGGATTTGGTAAACCGCTCTCCATCTCACACTCAATATCATAAGTAAGAATAGTGTGTCCTTCTGATGGTAAATCCGAATCAGTATAAGTATCTACCAAAACTCTCGTAGTTTCAGGTACATCTGATTCGAAAAGATTTGGGTCATCTTTTGTGAATTTGTAGATTTTGGTTACTTTATCTCCATAAAGAGTTGTAAACTCACCTCTATCAGCCTTTTCGTATGCGTATCGAGTATAAGGAAAATTGAAGTATCCTTTTTTATCATCCCAAATATGAACGAGATTCTTTTCTCTTTGGTAGTAGCAGTTTTGGTACATTAATCGTTAAATTCTTTTCTTAGGTTACCAATAAAATTTTTCTCAACATTCCAATATTTCTCAATTTGTGATTCCCATAGGAGAGATTGAGCAAGGTGAGTTACATCAGGTCTTGGAATATCACCATCTAATAACTTTATTACCATTTCTTTAAATTCTTTCTTACCATTATAAAGAAGTGGATAATCATCACCTACCATTTCAGGATAACAAAAACCATTTGGTAGTAAATATGGTACACCTACTGAAAATCCATCAGTTGTACTCATACTCCAAGCTGAATAACCTTGGAAAGTACCAACACCAAAATGTGCTTTTGATAATTGACTTAGGTACACTTTTCTATCAGCTGCTCCAATATACTTTGTATAAGGTTTACCCATTTCTTTCAAAGTAGTATAAACTTTGAAATCCTGCCTTTCTTTCCACAACTCATCCATAGTTTCAAAGAACCATTTAGAACCAGTATAAACACCTTCTCTATGATTGAATACGATTGTTTTATCATCATATCCATTTGAAGGAGTAGCTGTATCACATCCTAAATACCAAGGTTGAATAATCTTATCCAACTTTTCAACAATATGTGGTTGGAAATCTAAAGCTGCGTTTTTAAGAATAACACTTTTTTGATATTCAGAGTTTACACCACAAACTTCCATTTGTAAAATACCTCTAATGTTTGTCCAAAATGAGTTTTCCGTTCTAGCACCATTTTCGGGTATTTCGCTCCAATGGCAGTAGCCAATTATAGGTTGTAATTTATTGTAGATTCTTGATATCTTAAATAAATTTGTCCACTCAGGTAAATGGCTCCAAACGAGATTAAATTTTCCTTCATATTTCTCAATAACCTTCTCAAAAAATTTGTGAGGATAATCAACCCTCATCTTAGCTGGAAAACAATCTATCGGGTCCATTTGTAACATCGTTACATTCGGATATTCGAAAGTGTTTATAATACCTGGATGATTGTGCATTCCACCACCTGGATATGGTAAGACCCACTCCCACTCCTTTCCAATTTGTGTGTTATCTAAAAAGGACTTGAATACCAATAGGAACGAATCCCTATTGATATCCTTTACTTGTCCAAAATTTGTATAATTAGGTATTACTAATACTCTCATATTTTATTTTAATTATTTCCAAACACTATTAACAAATTTACGAGTGTTTTGATATGCCTCTTGCCAATCATCATCCATCATTAAATCATGCGTATTCATAAATTGTTTAATGGAGTTTAGATATTCCAAAGAGTATTCCGATGGAATAAAGTTTCGTTTGTTTGAATGAAATCTATTATCACCTGAAAATTGTAGGAAGAAATTAGAAATATCTTTACCATCTTTTCCAGAGTTTTTATGTCCTTTATCAAACCCAACACCATTTGATATATTAATTGTTACTATTTTAAATTCAGATTTAGAACCATTATTACGGTCAATCATAGAAATATCACCATTTGGATTTAGTGAGGTATCTAATGATTGTTTAGCCATAGAAATCAAAGTACTCTTTACATCACTAATAGTTTCATAAGGTAATTTTTTAAGCTCTTCTTCCAATATTGAATAGAATTTGTTATATCTCCCATTGGCACCAGTACCAGCTTTAATTAAAGCGTTTTGTACTTTTGATTCCAATATTAAATCAGAAGCCATTTGTAACACATAACCAGTTACATTTAATACCGTTTCCTTCGTTGGATTGGATGATGATAATTTTATATAATTATCAATCAAATGAGCTATCATTAGTGCAGAATCCACTTTAGTCATAGATAAATCATTGATGTTGGTAGTTGATGAACCATTATGCTTATTAATAACCTGCTCTATGTTATTTTCAAATGTATTAATATCTACACATTCAGATATCCAATTAAGAAATTCTTTACCAACACTAGCTTCATTTTCAGCATCAGTTTTATTAGTAGCTATTACATAATCCTCATACTGCTTTATTCTTCTCTTTTCAGCTGAACAATCAAATCCACGATAAATATCCAAAATACCACCTGTTCTAGTTTTCCTAGAACTATTCCATAACATAATGATTTCTTCTTCAAATCGTTCCATCTTATCCCCTACTTTGTTATGGCGGCTAAACATAGTTTTTTCACCCTGAAATAGTTCATCTCCCTCTACCAGTGAATAGATAGTATCCATATAATCATTACCAACACCATATTTATCATCTAATTTTATCTCCGCTGATAACATTCCCTTTTGGTGAGTTGTCCAAGAATCCTCACTATTATTGATGCCCAATATTTCTCTACGATGCATTGCACGATTTGGATATACTTTTATTTGAATCGGAATATTGGTATTTGATTGCTTCTTACATACCGATGATGGTATTACCTCAGATAAAGATAATTCAGTTATTTTTTTATCTTTTAATTTATTACTTAAATTTTCTGCAATCAATTTAGTGCTAGCTGTTCTATCATCTTCAGGTAGTTCAGAATCTAATTGTCTTTGTACTTTTTTCCATATTGATTTTGACCAAGACTTTTCATAGTGAAAGAACAATATAGTACCCTCATGCCCTCTATCTTCTGCTTGTAGAGCGATAGTATCATCTAACATACCCAATGGTAAGAAGTTGAAAGATGAATTACCACCCATAATACGAAGTGCGTAAGATAATTTTTTAGGTAATTTTTTAGATGTATCTAATATAGATGGGTCTCTATTTGATTGAGAGTTTTGTATATCACCAACTTCCAATTCACCTTGATATTTTTTGGGATACATTTTTAAATCTCCCCATGTAATGGTACAACCATCAAAGTGTGTTTCGTTATTATGAACACACCAATCCAAATAGGTATCTCTAATATTTGATATCAATTCTTTAAATTGTTTTTTAGTAACTTTTGGAAAATCCATAACTTATTGTTTTAGGGTTTTAACATTTGGGGAACATCCCCGCTCAATTTTATGATACTAATATAAGAATAATTTTTTAATTATCCAAATATTTTTTCACTTTTTTTTACCAAAAATTTATTTCGTTACTTTCCTCTGGTGGATAGGTTAAATGATGTACTACTTCAGTATTATAATCATTCAACTCTTTTGGATAAGGTCGAATCTCATGCTTCAACCTTTTCATCAAATCCTTTTTCTCTTTTTTATTTTGAGCAAGAATCTGAATGTATCTATGTTTTGGAGGTTCTTCTCTTCTCCAAAATTCTTTATATCCCTCTTTTCCGATTTCTTTTTTGAGATGTTCTAAGTTACCACTTCCCCAATTGTTGAATACAGTTCGAGAGTGAATCCAATCGTATGGGTCATTAGATAGTGAAATACCCCAATTTGGCATCAGAGCGATATCAGTATTCAATCCCTGATAAATCCAATTGGTTGCTTTGTAAATCCCACCTAAGTGCCCTTGTCCATTATTAGCATAAGATAGAAGAACTTTGATGTTGGTATCGTTATCCTTTAACCATTGGAAGGTTTTACCTAATGCACAACTCTCAATGTTTGAACCATACCCATCATCAACATACAATCGAGTAAGTTCTAAGATGTTATCTTTTGTTAATCCCTCACAAACTGAGGTGGATGCTTTTGCTCCTACTGGGAATCCATATACAGCTACTCCTACCAACTTTTTATCATTACCAAAGATATCTTTTTCATCCATTTGATGATAGATACCTAAAGCGTACCTACATGCAGTCCAAGCATGAGTGTAATGCTTTTTGATAATCATATCTTTAGCGATAGATTTAGCTATTGGTGCAATACTTACTTTACTAGCATCACAATATTTCTTTCCTTCTACTTTACCCATTCGTTGAAAGCTTGTTGGTATGCATCTACTTTTCTCATTTTGGGATTACTTCCCATAATTTCAGAAGCAGTTTTCATTACTTCTATTCTTAATCCATAAGATGATGATTCCATTAAGATTTCTTCAATTTCTTCTGATTCAGTCATAATACTACTAATTTTTACAAATATACTAAATTATTTTGTAATTTCCAAATTTATCGGGTCCATTCTATGAATTTCTTCCACAAATTGTTCATTTTCTTTAGGATAGGGGAAGGTTGGATGTTTAATATTGTTTAACAACTTCCTTCTTTCACCACCTTTGGCTAAAATGTACACATATCTATGTTTTCTTGGATTTTTCTTTATCCAAAAAGTAGATGATATCATTTTTTGTATTTCTTTGGGGTCATTTGTTCCAAATTTCACATAAGAAGTTCTTCCGTGGTGCCAATCACCACCTGCTTCCCATCTGAAATCCCAACTATCATTGAATCTTAGTTTGTTACCTTGATACAACCAATTAGTTGCTTGGTAAATTGTACCACAATGCCCTTCTTTAGGGTCTGAATATGAAATAAGTGCTTTTATTTGTGGTACATTCTCTCTTAACCAATCAAAAGTTTGACCTAAGAACCAACTCTCTATATTAGAACCATATCCATCGAATACGAATAATCGAGTTAGTTCTAATACTTCAGTTCTTTCCAATAAAGGGGATATTGATTGTCCAGCACTTCTACCAATTGGGTCTCCATAACAAGCTACTCCAATTAGTTTATCTTCTACATTATCAAAAAAAGGATGTTCTTCTACATCAGAGGTAAATAAACCAATTGCGTAAGATACCTTTGTCCACAATCCACTATAATGGTTGTTAACAATGATATCCTTCGCTACCGATTTGGTTATAAGACGAATGGAAAGTTTAGAAGTATCACAATATGTTTTCTCCTCTTTCATAAACTACCAGACCAAAATTCATTTAGGTGTGTCCAAGTTTTATTTTTGACAATCTTAATGATATTGGCTGGGGATACCTTATTGTTTCGAGCTATCACTCTTACATTTCGGTGTCCCATTTTCCATAACCTTCTTATTTGTATAACCTGCTCATCCGTTAATTTTGCAGAAGGATGAGTCTGTCCTCTTAGTATTGGCATTCCTTATAAAACTTCGTTTAGCGCATTCTTATATGCTAACTCCGATTGTGCACCTGTAAATCTTTCTACCAATTCTCCGTTTTTTTCAATAACAACGGTTGGAATTGAACGAACTGAATACTTAGCTGCTTCATCTTGGTTTTCATCCACGTTAATATACGAAAATTTTACGGAATTTCCAAATGATTCTTCTAATTTTTCAAATGTTGGTTTTAACATCCTACAAGGACCACACCAATCTGCTTCGAATTTTTTAATTTCTATCATAGCTTTTATAATTTAATGTTTAATATTATCCCTCACAAGCAACACAATGTAAATCATTCAATCCAAGTTTCTTTCTAGCGAAAGCTTGTGCTGAATTCATTGAGTGTTGGTAGTAAAGTGTTTTAACTCCTAACTTCCATGCATCAATAAGGAGTTTGTTTACATCCTTAGTTGGCATATCAGGTGCAATCATTAGATTCAAAGATTGTGATTGGTCAATGTAATCCTGTCTGATTGCTGCTTGGTTAATAATAGTAGATTGATTGATTTCAGCAAAAGTTCTGAATACCTCTTTTTGTATAGGAGTTAAGAACTCTAAATGCTGAACCGAACCATCATTTTGTTTAATACTATTCCAAGTTTCTTTATCATTTTTACCCAACTCCTCAAGTAATTTTTCTAAGATTGGGTTTTTGATTGTTACTTTCATTTTAGCAACATCTTTTACATAACAATTTGACCAAATTGGTTCAATTGATTGTGATACCTGTCCTAAGATAAATGCTGAAGATGTGGTAGGTGCAATAGCGTTCAAAGTTACATTTCTTCTACCATATCCTTTGAGGTATTCAGGTTCACCATATTTTTCAGCCATCTCTTCGGATGCTTTATATGATTTTTCTTTGATTAGTTTAAATACTTCAACATTTAATCTTGCCGCATCTCTACTATCAAATGGTAATCCTTTTGATTGAATAAATGAGTGCCATCCTAAAACACCTAAACCTAATGCTCTTTGTCTTTTAGCGAAGTTGTATGCTTTTTCTAAGTAGAAGAATGCTCTTTTACCTTCAATTGTACCATTATCTCTAATAGCTTCAATCTTAGTAAGGAATTCGGTTACAACCGCATCTAAGAAGTAAGTCATCGTTTCAACTGCATCAGTATCCTTCCACTCATCATAGTGTAGAACATTCATAGATGAAAGTACACAAACAAATGATTCTTCCTCTGAGTTATGAAGAGCGATTTCAGAACATAGATTAGAGTTATAGATTTTAGCGTTTTTATCTTTATAAACATCCACAGTATTTTTGTTCATCGTATCTGAGAACATAATATATGGATATCCGATTTCACCTCTTCGTTGGATTACTTTTGCCCAAGCAGCTCTTTTTTCAGTATCACCAGCAATCATTTCTTCCATAAACTCATCAGAAACAGTTACCGCATGTGTAAGGTCTTGGATAGTTGCACCTTCAGTTCCAATTTCTAAGAACTCCATAATATCTGGATGTTCGATTGGTAAGTATGGTGAGAATCTACCTCTACGAGTTGAACCTTGTGAAATATTATCTACTACACTTTGAAAGAGATTCATAAAGTGAACAGCGCCAGGTGCATGTCCATTATCAGTAATTTCAGCACCTCTACCTCTGATGTTACCAAAGTAACCAGAAGTTCCGCCTCCCATTTTACTCATTTCACCAACTTCAGCTTGAGTATATAGAATTGATTCAATGTTATCACCAATATTAGAACCAAAACAAGAAACTGGTAAACCTCTTTTCTTACCAAAGTTTGCCCATACAGGTGATGAAAGTGAATACCACCCTCTACCCATATAATCAATAAACTTATCAGCAAATCCTTCGATTTCTAATAGTTTTTCTGCATGGTTTGCAATTGTTTTAATTCTATCTAAAGGTTCTTCACCTTCACTTAAATACCCCCTTCTTAAAAAGGTAACGGATTCTTCGTTAATCCAATCAAATAATTTTCTATCGCTCATAATTGTAACTTCTTAAAATAAATCGTCTTCTGTAATCGATTTTTGTTTTTTACTATAATTTATACTTCTTTTGTTAAAGAAATCGGTATGTTTTGTGGTAAGGATTTCATCATCAAACCACTCAGTTGTTTCTAATAAAGATTCATCAATACTGAAAACACTATCGATACCAATTGATTTTAATGACCTGTTGAATCTATCTTTAATAAATTCTAAGGTTTGTTCTTTGGTTAGGAAATCTAAATCTCCTTTTTCAAACATCCAATCTACGATTTCAGCCTCAGCATCGTATGCATCTAAAGTTGCATCAATAATATCTTCAACTAAATCATCAGTCCACCAATCAGGATTCTCAGCTTTGATTGTGTTAACCAAATCAAATCCAAATTCAGCATGAATGTTTTCTTCTTTTGATGTTGCTTCAACAGCGTTACTAATACCTTTCAATACATTCTTATGTTTGTTAAATGATAACATCACTAAGAATTGTGAAAATAGTGATACATTCTCAATAAACATAGAGAAAAGTATTACTGATTCAAAGTAATCTCTATTTTCAATAGAACGAGCTCCACTAATAGATTTCTCTAAATATTTGATTCTTCTACGAATCGCAGGTACTTCCATTAAGTTTTCAAACTCATTGTTTAATCCTAAAACCTGAATTAGGTTTGAATATGCATCAGCATGTCTAACTTCCGATTCAGCGAAAGTTGCTCCAACATTTCCAATCTCAGGTTTTGGCATTTTTTTGTAGATATCTCCCCAAAAGGTTTTTACAGCGATTTCAATTTGGGATATTGCTAACATAGCTCTTTCTACTGCGGTTCTTTCCTTTTCACTCAGATGTACTTTAAAGTCTTGGATATCTGATGTGAAGTTGAACTCAGTATGAACCCAATAAGAGTGTCTAATAGCATCAACATACTCCACTAATTGTGGATATTCGTAAGGTTTAAGATTTACTCTTTTCTTAAAGATGTTTGGTTTGTTTTTTGAGCGATATAGAATGTATTCTTTTGCTACATTGTTTAATCCAACATCCATAAGTTTGTTTTCTACAACATCACCAATTTCATCTACTGTTACAGTAGTGATGTGTTCGTATTTAAACAAACTTCTTTCCACAGTTCTTGCAACCTTTTCTGCTACTTCCTCATCTACCCTATCAATGGATTCCATTGCCTTTAGGATAGAATTTTGAATTTTTTCTAATTTAAAACTCTCTTTTTCTCCACCTCGTTTAGTTACGAAGTGAACATCTTCCGCTGTAGTATCTACAAATATACTCATAGTTCTTCTTCTTTGATAAATGTACCATTTACGGTCTTTCCCTTCCTATCTTTGATTTCATTCCAAGCTGATTCCAAACATTCGGTAGGTTCTAAACCTAATTGTTTTGCTAAAATAATAACTGTAACTAATATATCACCGATACCATCGATAACTTCATCAGTCTTTTTTCCTTTTAGGATTGCTCCCATTGTTTCACCTAACTCCTCCATAATCTTCATAGATTGTTTTGGAGCATTATCAGGAACAAGTATCCCCTTGTCATCAGCCCATTGGGTGATGTTTTCAATCAATTCATCAAATGTCATTTTAATATTGTATCGTTTAAATTGTAGGTTCCTAAAATTTCTTCACCAACTTTGATTGGCTTGATAACTTTTTTAGTGATTGAATCGAAGTTACCATTTTTTTCGGCTGTGTTTGTATGCATTATTGGATTAGCCAAATTCCAATAACAATCGTTAAATAATCTAAACCAATAAACTGGGTATTCGGGTTTATTAAGATACCCTTTTAAGATTAATTTTTTAGTGTAGTGGGGTAATTCCTCAAATTTATCCCTTTCAATGGTATAAATTCGAGTATCACCTTTCCACACTTCAAAAAGAGATTCACCAACTTCAATATCTCTTAAAGCGAATGTACCAATTCCATGTATTGGAGAAGGTGCTATATCGGTTTTGACACAATGTTGGAGATACTCAATTACATCCATTACGATTATTTATTTTCTTCAACAGAAGCTTTTCTGTAATCGGTTACTAATTTTTTAATTTCACCAATTGCCTTTCTAGCTCTTGATTTACCTGCTTTAGTAGTTGCAGTGTGATTTTCTTCAAACTCAACGAAGAGTTCTTTGATTTGTTCGAATAATTCTTGTGATGTTGCCATAGATAATATATTTATAAATTAATTAAATTAAAAAACCGAACACCTTCGATTGCTGCTCGGTGATTATAACTATTGTATATATTGAAAAAAAATTAAGTTCCAATATTAAATTTCTTACTTTTTTGTTTTTTGATATTTTGTACAAATTTTGATAGTTACCCAAAGTTTTCAACATACTTTTTATGAAGTAACTTTTTCTCCATTTGTTCTCCATTTGCAGATTCTTTTTGTGTAATAATTCCATCTGATGAATTGCCATCATAAACCTCAATGAATCCAGTATTGGTATCCATCTTAGATGGGAAAGTAATTCCATCGGGTCCAAATCGGTTTTTCATAATATGGAATCTTGCAGTATTGTTCAATTTATCCTTACTCTTTCTACTGATACTCATAATGAAATCAGCGTTCATTACCTTAGCGTAGGAATCTGCTACCTTATCCGCTTCAATAACTTCAGAATCAATTGCTGAACGATTGGTTTGGGATGCTGTCCAAATAGGAATACCCAATTCACCACTAATACCTCTCAACTCAATGTAAACACCACCTTGCTCACCATAGGTTGAATCGGATTTATTAGTGTGAGATAATAACAAATCAGCATAATCAATAATTATCAAATCAGGTTTATTTCCTGCTGCTGTCATCTTCTCAATATGGGATTCTAATTTTTTAGCAGATATACCTTTTGGTGGGAAATACTTAATAAGAAGTTTTCCACTCAATCTATTGATTTTCTCTTTTACTTCTTCTTTCTTATCTTTCACATCTGCTGATGGGATTTGTGTAAATACAGTATCGTATCTCTGTCCCACATAATGTTCTGATAATTCCAAAGAGTAATGTACTACATTTAATCCTCTCTTAACAGCTGCTGCTCCGATTGCACATAGTACCCAAGTTTTACCAACACCAGAAGGTGCTACTGCTACTCCTAATTCGCCAGGTCCCAAACCACCATCCATCAATTCATTAATACAATCCCAACCAGTTGGAACTGTACTTCTATCAACTTCGTTAGTTCTTTCTTCAAAATCTAAAAGGTAATCGTGTCCCATATCTGAATCCACTCCTACCTTCATTGCTTTATCTACTAAATCTTTGATTCTATCATAGTTACCAGCTTTTAGTAAATCAACTGAACTAACAATAGCTTGTTTTAGGTTTTGGTTGATGCAAAATGAAGAAAACTCTTTCTTTACATAATCCAAATCAGAATCACCAACTTTGGTAAAAACTAATTTTAATTGCTCTACTACACTTTTCTGAAACCCTCTATCATCTAACTTCGAAACTTCGGATTTAAAAACGTCTAATGTTGGAGATTTCTTAAATTCATCGTAATATGAAACAATCTCCTCTGCTATCCATTTATTAGCCTCAGCTTCAAAAAACTTTGGATGTATAATCTCACTAAGAGTATCCAATAAACGAACATCCGTAATCAAAGAAGAAAGTACCTTCGTTTGAAAGGATTGTCCGTATTTTGAAAGAGTATCTATATTTTGCATTTACCTATAACCTAATTTGATTTCACAAATATAAGAAAAATTTGTGATATATCAAAATTATTTTGTAATAATATTTTGAAAGGTTGAATGTAACCAATCATTTATATCTCTCCAATTTTGGAGAATTTTGTATTTTTGTCCAACTCTAAGAAAATCTAATTTCTTAAATTCAACATCATCTTCATTAAATCTATCTAAGATTTTTAACTTCTGATTTGTTGGGATATGGGGTTCATCTAACTCCATTAACCTCTTATTCATAAGAAGTTGGTCTTTTGCTTTTAAGATATCATCATATAATTTGATTTTACCTTGCTTATCTTCACACAATTGGAAGAACTCCTCATGTGTTATCAATCTATCCTCAGAAAGTTCAGGAAACCTCTTTAAAAGAGTTTTAATACCACATCCTTTGATGCCTGGTATGTTATCTGATTTATCACCATCCAATGTTCTATATAATAAAAGATTCTCAGGCCAAATTCCATACTCATCAAACACCATCTGTCTATCGTATAATTTCTTTTTAGTAGGTGAAAATACTTTTACTTTATCAGAAACTAACTGAAGAAAATCTTTATCAGTTGAAACAATAACAACTTCATTACCTAAATCCGATTCATTGTGTTTAGTTAGATATGCTATTGTATCATCTGCTTCAATTCCATCATAAATCATAGTCTGAACAGGTAGATAATCTAAAATATCATTTAACCAAATGAATTGTTGTTTCATAGATAATCTTTCCTCTTCCTCATCCATCATACCTTGATATTGACGGTTTACTCTAAATCGGTTCTTTTCTCTACCAGCTTTATATCCTTCGTGGATTTTCTTTCTGGATTGAGAACCATCTTTACCATCAAAGGTTACGATACATCGGGTTGGATTAAATTCTCTAATTTGGTATCCAATAGATTTGAGGGAGCCAATCACCCCACCCGTATGGTCACCATCCTCATTCATTGTGGGGTTGGTTGTCCAACTTCGGATGAAGGTGTTTAGTCCATCAATAATCAGAACTCTACTATTTCTCTCACGAAGGTGATTCGTTTCTCGTTCCTGCTCAACTTCGTTTAGAATGTTTTTATAGAGGTCTTTCATTATGTAGTTGTTGTTGAATCAGAAAAATAATTGTGAATACCTTCACCGAAATAATTATCGATAGTTTGTAATCTATCTTCTGCATCACATAGTTTGGATAATGCCTCTTCTGCGTTTTTATAAAAATCCTCAGTTGAGTGGTCTCCAATACCCACTGCTTTGTTCTCCAACAACTCCAAAGTAAGGAGTGCTTTAGCTCTATCTGCTTTCGCAGATGCTTGTAACATTTCTTTTAATTTACTCATAACTTATTATTACTTTTTATTCTACCACCTCAGCTCCCTCAGTATCTAACTCATGTGCTTCGATATCTTTAGAATCTGATTTGTATTGTAAGATAGTTGCTTCGCAAATCTTTTTGTAGATTTGTTCTTTAACATCTTCTCTTTCTTCCATCAAATCAATGAAATCTTTGGATTGGAATTTAATTTCCTCTCCAGTTTCCGTATCAATGTAAGTGTACCATGCACCAGCCTGCTTCACCAACTTATTTTCCTTCATTACTCCTAACCAAGAACCGAAGTTATCGATTCCTCTATCAAAGAATATTTCGAAATCAGCTGCTCGAAGTGGTGGTCCCATTCGGTTTTTGATAACCTGACATCTAACTTTCATACCAATGGTTTTATCTTGCCCATTGACTTTTTGTTTGATTTGTCCCATATTCTTCAAACGAAGTCTAACTGATGCATGGAATGCAAGAGCTTTTCCTCCAGAAGTAGTCCACGGGTCACCAAACATAGCGTTCATTTTCTGTCTTAATTGATTAGTGAATACTAAGGTGATTTTTTGCCTACCAATTAAATTGGTAATTTTTCTCATCGCCTTTGAGATAATAATAGCTTTATCAGTAGCGTATCCATCTTTACCATAATCAGCTGCCAACTCATTCTTAGTTGAAGCTGCAGCAACTGAATCTACTACGATTGTTACTAACTTATCCTTTTGTGTGGTTCTTACCTTTTCAATGATTGTTTCAGTAAATTCGAAAATTTGTTCTACTGAATCAGCTGATACATAAAGTAGTTTTGCTACATCTACACCAATTGCTTCTAAGAATTCTCTACTTACCGCAGTTTCAGTATCAATTAGAACCGCAACACCACCTTGCCTTTGTGTTTCAGCAAGGAGGTGTGCAGATACTAATGATTTTCCACTTTGTTCTAAACCAGTTACTTCGGTAATTCTACCAACAGGAAGTCCACCATAAGGGCGATTCGAAATGGCAACATCTAACATAGCACAGCCAGTTGATATCCATCCATCCACATTTGTGGGTGCATCATCCTCTCCTAAGAAGAAGGCAACCTTCTGGTCTTTGTTTGTTTTGTTTAGCTCGGAAGCTAGTTCCGCCGCTAAGTCCATTTCTTTTTTTGCCATTTAGTGTAAATTATCCGTTAAATAAATCATCAAATGCTGATGCAACATCATCCATTTTCTTTTTCTCTTCAGTAGTTACCTCATTTGAAGGTGCTGCAGCTGGTGCCGTAGTAGCTTCAGTTTTAGGTGCTGATGGAGTTGATAGAGTTTGTTGAGAAACACTCTCTTCACCTTCTTCAGCAGTTGGATTTAACCAACCTTCTAATACTGATTTTAATTCATCATAAGATAACTCTGAATAGATATCAGTAATGTTACTTTGAGATTCCATAAAGTTTTGGATGTTAGTATCACCCTCTGCCAATGGAGTTACATTTGGTTTAACACGGATAGTAGTTACAGGATAAGAAGTTCCTGCATCTTCAGCTGATACATACTCAATAGTAATATCTCTACCATTATTAGGGTCAGTAATATCACCATAGTCTGGGTCAGCAATGTAACCTAAGATTTCCTGATAAACAGTTTTGCCGAATCCCCAAAACTTAACACCTTCTGATTCCTCTCCTCTTACGAGTACAGGTACAAAAGTTCTTAATTTTGGCTCCATTTTCTTCGCTGCTTTCCAATCTTCTTTATCACCCATTCTTTTCAACTTTTCAGCAAACTCAACGATTGGGTCTGGTCTACCAAATGAACTTGGAGACAAGTACGTTTTGTTGTTGATGTTGTAATGGAAGAATAGTTCAATGAAAGGATTTTCAGGAGAAAATTTGTAAGGAACGATTCTGACTTGATGTTTACCCGGTGTGGGTTTCCACAGATTTGATGTTCTGTTTGAAGTGTTTTGTAGTTTGTTCAGTCTACCTCTGATTGCGCTTAAATCTAGTGCCATAATTTTTAAATTTTAAAGTTTTAATTGTTTTATTGGTTTTATTATGGTGTCTTTCCTACACCTTATATAAATATCAAAATACCTGGTTTTAAGTGGAATTTTGAAGATATATTTATACAAATATACGAAAAGTTTTTAACAATTCCAAATCTTTTTTAATTTTTTTTGAAATGTTAATTTTCCTCATTTGTTGATACAAATATAAGGAATTATTTTGAGATTACCAAATTTATTTTGATTTTTTTATAGCTCTAGTATAATTTCACCATTAATGGTGTGTATATTAAACCGATGATTAGGAGTTTTTAACATTCTATCATAGTCTAAAGCAGAATCCCATTCTCTGAGTCCATCCTCCATAACCTTATCAATATCAGATATTTCTAACATTAATCGGTTATCCAATGATTGAAGTGCTATGTGTTCTGGTTCACCAGCTAAACCAGTGTTTACCAATCTATATACTATACTTGCCATTTTACAAAGATACTAACATATCCAACAACTCTTGTTGTGGGAACAAATCAAATTTATCTTTACGAGTATTAGTGTGAGTCCACACACCTTTTACTTTACCATAGTAAGCATCTTCATTGAACTCAAATGCAGCTGCACCTTTTTCTTTGATTAAAGCAGGTAATCCAGCTCTGATATCAATTCCATCCCTTTCTCCAATAAACTTCATCCACTTTTCTAATTGTTCGATTTGTTTATCAGAATATCTATGCCAAGTTTTGTGTCCTCTAAATTCTTCTTTTAGAGTTACAATTTGTGAATCTGCTACTTGAGTACCAGCATAAGTTTTTCCATCTACTACATATCCAAAGTTACAAATTTCAATACCTACTGAATGCACGTGCATATGTTGTGAACCATTTTTACCTAAGTGCCATGCGTAGTTACCTTCTGGGAAACATTGTAGTAATTCACCATCGTATTTATCATCGTTTCCTTTTACCGATGGTCCACCCATTACCCATTCAGTTGCAATAGTACCATTATCCATATCCCAATACTCAACACACTTATAAGGATTATGCCATCCAGCGGTGTGGTGTAAGAAAAGATATTCGTAGTTTACAGGTCCATGTTTGTACTCATCTTCGGGCATAAAGTATTCTACATACTCTAAATCACCCTTAGTTACTTTATTCTTTGAATAGATATCTGGTGCATCTGATTCTTCTTGTCCAGTTGCATCAGTATCGTTTAATCCCATTGCTGCCCAAGTTCCTTTTCCAACTAAACCATCGGCAGTTAATCCATTTAAGGATTGAAAATCTTTTACGGCTTGTTCCGTACCTTTTCCGAAGATTCCATCAGCACCAAGACCTAAGAATTCTTGAACTGCTTTTACATCTTCACCTCTTGAACCTACTTTTAATAGCATATTTTTTATTTTAGTTTTGATTAAATTCTATAACCTCAAAGATACGAGTCTGAATACGTTTCGTACCCTCAGTATTTGTAAGTATTATTGAATTTCTAAATTTTTGCCAATCTATTACGAATGTCTTATCCAATACCCCACCATTTTCTTCTCTCACTAATTGATTTAGTGCGTTGATGGTGTATAGAGTATTTGATTCTTTTTTTCTGTGTATTAGTATTGTATCTTCTAAAGGTTGTGGTGGTTTGAACTCCGTATTAATATTATAGGTAACGTAAAGTTCATCTAAGTTTGATTTATTCTGTAAAATATAGATATAGTTATACACTATCACATAAGTTTCTCTGATATCTTGCAGAGTCTTTTGTAACCCATCCTTTGAAGTAAATGTACACAATAATTGTGTTTTCATATATTTTTTTCTCTATTAATCAATCACCTATAAATATCAGATTATTTTTTTGGGGGTAATTATTATCCCTTTGAATCAAAGCATTGTTGCATTTCCCTACTCCAACCATATACAGAGTTCAATCTTCCCAAAATACCATTCTTAGAACGCTGTCTTTTTTCCATAATTGGAATTCGTTTACCTTTTTTAGAAATAGCGTAAACTAACTTTTTAGAACCAGTTACACCACCACTCTTTCCTTCAACTTCTTCAGCAGTTCCCACTTCAAAGTGAGAGATGAAATCATTCTCATCTTCAATATTTGCACAACCTTTTAACTCCTCTGGTCCGATTGGTACACCACCATTATTTACCTCAAACATACCATCATACTTAAATACACCGTTATCGGCGTTGATTGCGGTAAAGTGTCCTTTTTCCCAAATATTTTGAGCTTCTATATAAGTACCCAATCCGATTGATTTACCATCAATTTCAATTTGATGTTGAGTATCTAACTCATCAATCATTTGTTCTTGAATTTCAATAGTTTCTCTTCTGATTTTATCAATTTCTTGTAATACATCCGGTCCACCAAAGTTAGTGTTTAAATCATTAATTAACTTTTGGTCGTTCTTTGGAAGTGATTCTTCAGATTTACCCCAACTCTCATCCGAACACCAATTGATATAAGCTTCCACCATTTGTTCATCATTTGGTTCGGTTACACCTTCAGGTAAGTAATCAGATACTCTTTTTCTTGGTTCACCATCTTTTGGTGGTAACAATAAATTTGGATTTGAGAATCTTTTTTGAACTTGAGATTTCCAATATTTCTCTGGGTCTGCTCCAGCCGATGCGTTCTTTAGGAGATTTACCGCTTGTGATGATTGGATTGTATTCCCAATACCCTCTTTTAAGAATTTAGCAGGAGTTGATGTTACATCATTCAATTTGTTTTCAGTTTCTTCAACTCTTCTACCATATGCACTTCTAGTTGTTTTTATAGTTTTTGCTTGCTCTGGTGTTAGTTTTTTATCTGATACTAATTTGTCTATACTTTTTTCACCTTGCTCTATTTCTGCCCCAAATGTAGACTGTGCAATCAATGCAGCGGTTGAATCTTTATCAGAATGGAATAACAAAGTAACTACACCATTACTATTGTTAACAATTACAGTTCCAGTATCAGATGGATTTTCTCCACCACCAGATGTAGCAATCAATTCCAATGCTTCCTCTTTTGATATTGGATTTCCTCGTTGGTCAACAATACCATTAGAATTTTCTACAACACCACCCATTGCTTTTAATCCTTTAGTATCACCAAAGAAGTTTAAAGTTTTGGTATTCTCCCATCCCAATCGTTCATTTGCTATTTCAACTTTTTTAGCTTTTCTTTTAGCTGAACGAACTGCTATTAATCTTTTTGAAATCAACTCATTTGAATCACCACTACCCTCATATTCTTTTGTATCATTAGAAGTAATTCTACCTGGTCTATTTTTTGATTTATTATTTTGTTGAGCTAACTCACCACCAGCTTCTAATTGGACTAAGTGATTATATGCTTGTTCTTCAGTTGCATTTGGATTATTTAAAAAGAATTCAGAAACTTTACAACTCATAATTTCATTATACATAGAACCAGCATTACCTGGAGCTGCTCCAGCTTTGAATCCATTTTGAATGAAATCACTTTGAGTTTTTGTATTTTCTTCTGAAATTTTATCTAATTTATTTTCTTCGGTTGGTTTATCTTCTTCTTTATCTATATCGGGTGCATCATAATTTTGTTGAAAGATTTTTGATTTTGATTCTTCACCACCTTCTCCATCTTCACCATTACCAATCTGAACATACTTACCAGTTTCAGTTTTGCTAAATTTAGGACCTGTAAATCCGTCTGGATTTGATTGCCATTTTTGGTAATCTCCAGATTTTACATAAGCAGGTGGTTGTCCACCAATACCTTTGTATTTTTTATCTTCATCAGATTTTGTTTCGGCTTCAAAAAGGGTTTGGAATAATTCACCTTTAATTTCCGATAATCCCAACTCATCCAATACTTCAGATAAGATAGTAAGGTGTTCTGATTTTTTCAGGTCTACAATACCTCCTTCCGTTCTATACGAAACTTCCGTTAATAAATCGTTTATAAATTCTTTAAAGTAATTCATACTTAAATCTTCCTATATCATATAAATATTAAAGTTTTGAGTAATCCGTTCCCCAACTAGCTTTTATAGGGAAACCATTACTCTCTACTATTTGTTTCAATTTTAGAGCGTGTTCTTTAGGAGTATCTAATGGATAAGAGAATAAGAATGAATCATAAGTATATAAGGTCAACTCAATATCGGTTTGTTGAATAAACTCCAACACTTTTTGGATTGTTTTCATATTCAACTCAGTTTCAGTTGCTTGTAATAAATAGTTGAATACTTTTTGAGGATTTGAATCTTCTATCGATGAGAGAGGTATATTTCGGTTGTAAGTCGATACATAACCCATTTCCGATGCCTTACTCCACATTACATCGATGTACTCTCTAACCTTCTTATAATAAGGAATAGAGTCGAACTCTTCGGGTATCCCACCATAAAGGAGTTGGAATGTGATTCCCTTAGATTCATCGTATGGAACTCCATATTGGTCCGCTAACCATTGGTGAACGGAAGTATTGGGTAAATCGTAATCAATCAACTTACCGATGATTCGGGGGTGATAGGCATCATAATCCATTTGTAGGAATATGTGCCCATCTTTGGGAATAAACACTTCTCTCGTACCATCCTTTTTATTTAAAGCAGAGAAGTTGATTCCCCCAAATCGGTTGGAAGGACGGGATGTAATGGTATATGGGTTATATTCGGTATATACGATATTGTTGTTTAAATGTTTAGTGGCTTGTGGATATCTATCAAAAAATTTTCTCCCATCGACCCGAACACCATATCGTTCAATCTGAGATAAAAGAGGAATCATCGTGTCATCAATCCAACTTTTAGGAGATAAATCGGGAGGAGGAATAGTACTACTTATATTATCAACAAATGATTTTAAGTACTCTCCCCACTTCATCAAAGGTGCTATCTTTCCCAAACCATCTCTTATACCCATTCGGGTATAATGTGATATAAATGGTTGATTTTGTACCTCATCGGGTATAGTTTGATTCTTTTCAAAGAAGTAATAATTGGATATATCAAAAATATTTTGTATATTTGTACCACTTTGTAATAAGCCCTTTTTATTCCACACCCATTTTGGTTGTGTAGATTTGGAAAGGTCTAAATGATGGGATTTCCCATCAATATGATTATATATGAGGATAAAGGTGGATTTTCCAATCATAACGAACAAAAACGCAAGTTCATTGTTCATCGGGTGTTTTTCTAAATCACACCATATGGGAACTACAATAGATGGTTCAGATTCCCATCTTTTGATAAATTCTTCCTTCTCTTTGTTAGACTCTACTACAATCATCCAACAAATATAAGAAAAATATTTTAATTATCCAAATTATTTCTTATGAAATTGTAAAAGGTTGGGAAGATATAGTTGAATATTTCTCATTGATTGAGATGCTATTCTTACAGATGCCGAATTTGATTTCTTTACTTCGGATGGACTTCCTTTAATTCTCCAATCTAATGAAACTACATTATAAAATGAATTAGTAGAAAACTTAGAGGTAGATTTTTTTCTAATTTCGTATATTACGGAAGATGGGTCATTTGATTTTTGAATAAAGTATCTAGTAATATATCCTCGATTATAATCAATATCAATTGGTTTAGGTATATATGCTACTATGTTTGTCTGATTAAACTCAGAACCCAAATGAGCTATTTCCTTATATCTATCTATATTCATAATTATTTATTATTTCTATATCCACCACTTACTTCGGTTGTCCACATCATACCCTCAATACTATGTTTAACACTTAATACTTGAAAAAATCCATCATTATATACAGATGGTACTCCATTTACTTTAAACATATCACCTCTTCTTATACCACTAACACCATGAACCTTAAAAGTGAAGTTAATTGGCATTAAAGGAGTTGCGGATGAAGCATCTTCATCATTTCCTGTTTTTAGTGCGGTAAATATACCAGCATCTTTATAAGCCCCCAAATAACACAAATCATAAAGGTCTTGACTCATACTAGATTTATCATTTATTTCAACCTTTGGATAAAAACGAGCTTTACCTAACATAATATTTAAATTAGCTTCTGCTATATCTTTTTTATCTTGCTCAGTTTGAGTCTTAGGGTCGTTTTTGTTTGTATTTTTTCTTTTTAATTTTACACCTAATTGGTCATTAAGTACATTCCCTTTAGAAAATAATGATACTTTTTTAGAATCACCATTTAAATCTGCTCCTAATTTTGAACCTATAACTTGATTCATTTTAGCACCACTAATATCCAAATCTAAACTAGCATCAATAAATACCGAATCTGCTCCTATCATTTCAAATGTATATGCAGGAGTTTGTTTTCCATTCGATATAAGATTCATTTCAAATATTTTTAATTTGTTTACTTTTTTCTTGCCAGATGTTACTTCTGATTCTTGTATTTGAAAATCCCACATACCATTTACAGCTGATGATATTCCATTTAAAATTTGATAAAGAGCATCTTTTAGATAAAATTGTTTAGTATCTAATATACCTTTAAAAAAATCAAAGTTAACATACAAATCTTTTAAGTATCCCCATTGATTAGGGTCTTTGGTCACTACCTTTCCTCCATCCGAAGGTGTAAATGAATAATTGTTTGGGTTTGGAAATTTAATTTTATTAAGTGGTGAATTGTTTACTGTACCGGCATTTCTAATTTCTTCAATTGATGGTAATCCTTTATCAGCACTAATAGCAGCTAAATTAAATTTAGGTGATTGTGGATTTGGTATAAATAATTTAGATGGGTCAGTACTATATATTTTTTCAAACGCTAAACATGCAGTATCTTTATAATCAATTTCAAAAGTTATTTCAGTACCATCAGGTAAAGTATAACCAGAAATACCAATTTCATATATGATATCCATCATACCATCAAATCGTATAAATCTTTCATCTCCAGTTATTTTTGTACCCGTTGGAAATTTGACTTTTTTTCCATCAATTGTCATTTTTCCTTGTGTAACTTCCCAACCAAGACCAGGAATAGTAAATCCATCAGATTCATCATTTAATTCTTCAATAACCTCATCATCAAAATTTATTAAATAAGTATCATCTGCTGCAAACTTACTTCGTAATCCCTTTACTGCTAAAGTTTGTCTTGTTTGTGGTAATTCATTAAACATTTTCATAAAACGTTCATCACCCAAACTACTATTTTTAGAATCAATAAAATTTAAACCAAATGGTTCAGCTGATGTTAATTTTTTTGATTCGTTTAGTTTTTGTTCACCGGTTTCGGTAGTAAGTAAATATGTTGGTAATTCCGTATATCCTGTACAATTTACATTTATTGTCCATTTATCACCATCTAAAGAAACACCACCACCAGTTGAAAATCCCAAGTAATTATCATATTCACCACCAGTATTACTCCTTACATTATTAGTATTTGATGAATTTTGAAATTTAGATATTGCAGATGCATTTAATGGTGTTAATCCACTAACACCATTTGATGTATTCCAGCCCCATTCTATAAACACACTCATACCAGGTTCTAAAAAGTATCTAGTTAACACTTCCATTTGTTCTTTAGTAAAACAAGTTATAGAAAAACTTGCTTTTCTACTCAAATTACCAGAACCCTCATCCACTTCTAATGAGGTTACAATTGGAGAAGGTCTATAACCTTGTCCAGCAGAGGGATTTATATCAGCACCACCCCAAGTTGTACCTATTCTACCAGCTTGTGTAGATGAACCATATGTTCTACCAGCTGCTCTAAACAAATTATTATCTGGATTTGAATCTAAAACTAATCCACCCCCACCACCAGAAACCAATCTTACAAATGGATTTAGTTTTGATAATAATTCAGTATTGCCTACTCTTTTTAATAAAGTACTTCTAACAAAATCCTGAATATTTGAGAAATTCGGAAATGACATATAACTTATTTTTTAAATTGATTGTTTATCTCTATAAAGTTTTGTGGTATTCTTAAAATCGTACCATCTTTTAAACCAAATGGTGCATTGTGAATGTTATTGGCAGCTGCGATAATCCACCAAAGGGATGCATCACCATAATAGTGATAAGCAATTGTATCCAATCTATCACCAGTCTCAGATGCTACTATAATATCATCATCTCTCAATGGTATTTGAGGATATATTTTAGAACGATATACTATTCTACCATCTCCTATTTTTTTAACTTCGTTATTTTGATATCTACTTGCCATAGTTTATTATGTTTGTGATGTAAATGTATAAAGTTTTCTATTACCATCTTCAGTACCAGTTTCTTTTCTATTTTCAACAAATTTAATGGTAATAGCCACATCAACAATTGTAGGTAATCTATAACCAGTCATATCTATTTCATTATTTTGTGGGTTTTGGGGTATTCCGTTTGGTTTACCATATAATAGTTGACTTGTAATTTGAGCTGTATTATTTAAATGAGTATTTTCCTCACTCATCACTTGCCAAGGTGTAGTATCATCAATAGTATATGAAAGAGATTCTATAAAACCTGCCTTTTTATTATACATATCACCCAATGTAAACATTATAAGTGGTGATTTTATAGCGGAGTTTCCATAATAATCAGCTGGATAAGTTAATCCAGATAAAAAGTTAAGTTTATCCCAAGCCTTTTTATGTTCTGCTGCGTTTAAAGAATATGTTTTAAAATTAAAAGAAACACTTCGTTCTATTCCATCGTATGTATAATAACTAAATGGGTTTCCAATAAATTTTTGTCCACTCCAAGAGGGAGAAAAGGTTTCAGTTAATCCACTAATAGTTGCTCTAAAATTTGCTGAACGTAATGCTCCACTAACTGTACCTAATGAAGTAAATTTAAGAGTTACGAAATCTAATGCATCTAATTCATCATCACCCTCACCAGCATACACACCACTCATATTTACTTTATCACTAATGGTGTACATTCCTCTTTTTGTTTCTAAGAAGTTTTCCGTAGATACATCTTTATAATTTGGGTTTTTAGTTACATTTGAAAATTTACTTGCTCTTTCAGGTTCAGCACTAAATTTAATAGTTGGTACATTTTCAACTTCTTGTTTATAAGATAAATCATTTTTATCATTACCTTCTTTGATGATAGTTTTACTATACCTATTTCCCTTTTTATCTTCTTTTAATCTTTGAGCACCAGTAGTTGGTTCTAACGAACCATAATTAAATCCAAATTTACCCCAATTTCTTAAACTTTTATCAGTATATAAAGTTGGAAATTCGTTAGATGGGGTTGGTGTAATTCCACTTGGTATTCTACCCGTTGCTAATCCCAAAGAACTACCACCTCTACTTCCAAATAGTTTTTTACCTAATTCTTGCTTACCAGCACTTATAGCACCACCCACTAAATTTCTACCAATAGCATCTGGTGTACCACCTCCAGCATTTTCACCAATAAATCCTAAAAGTTTTCCTGCAGCTGTTCCTTCTGCTGATTTTAAAATCTTTTGTAATTGGCTCATTCTTTTTTGAGTTTCACCAATTCTTTCACTTTCCAATCCATTTACTACAAATGTTGGAATTGCTTTGGTTGGTAATCCTAATGCACTTTTTACACTTGATGCCGCACTTCCTATCTTAGCCATTAAACCAGTAGCACCTGTTATTTCTCCAGATGTCTCTGCTTTCATTTTTGAAATCGAATCGGTTGTTCTTAAAGTTATTCTTGGTGTATCCGAACCATATATCATAGGTATCGAACCAAATCTAATAACTCTTAAACCAGTTACTTCTTGTTCTACTAAAGATTCATCAGTTCTAATTCCTAACAACTTTCTAGCACCCCTAGCCAATAACATACCAGTTACATTCACTAATGGATTTGATGAAGATATTCGTATATCCTTACTATCTCTAATAGCATAAGCTTCCTCAGCAGTTTTTCCGCCCTGAGAGGGTAATTGTTTACTTTTAAATAATTCTTCTAATGTTGGCATAATATATTATGTTGCGTAAGAATTACTTCCCACTCTACTTACTACTCTTGAAACTCCAGCAGTTACTTTCTGCCCATCTAAGTAAACTGCAACTTTACCATTGTTTAAATCTTCTCTCAATCCTCTAATTTCAGTTATTAAATCAGAATCAGAACCTCCACCTTCATCTCCACCAAATCCTAATAGAGAACCAACTCCCATTGCGATTGTTCCAACAGCAGCAACTGCCATCAGACCTGGTAGAGCAGCAATACCAGCTACACCAACCAGTGTTAATGCACCAGCTAATCCAACCAATGCCAATGCTAATGCGGCAATAGGTGCGATATATTGGAACATACCACCTAAAACATCTTTAACTTGAGATATAAGTGATACCACACTTCCCATCGAACCTCCAATTGCTTGGAATCCAGCTGCTGCAACTAATAAACCAGCACCCAATACCATCATAGATACACCCAATCCAGCTAATGCAGCTAATCCAGCACCAAATATAAATGCCCCTACACCAGTCATCATTAATGCACCAAGTCCGAACACAGCTGCTGAGAATACTACCAATCCTGCCGCTGCTGCCATTACTGAACCAATATCCAATCCAGCAATTAAACTCATTGAGAATGCGAATGGAATAAGTGCAGCTCCTAAAATAGCCACAGCAATTGCACCCTTAATCATTTCACCTTGAGCTTTTCCTAACACATAAGCAATTGCAGCTAAACCAACTAAACTAGCTAATCCCATCCCAACAGCAGGCCATGTTACTGAACCGAATTCTTGGAATGCTTTAGCAGCAACGAATAATGCAGCTGCTAGAATAAGGATAGCAGCAGCACCTTTTAGTAAATTACTAGCTTTAGGTCCTTTACTACCTGCGGTTTTATTTAAATTATCACTAACTGAAGTTTCTGGTACTTTTGGTGTTTTAGCTGCTAACATATCTTTGGCTTTCTTACCCCCAAATCCAGCTGCTATTTGTTTATCTGATAAGTTCTTTCTTGCTTTTGATAATGCATCTTTACCCAATAATCCTTTAAGTTTTCCGGTTAACCCACCCATTCCTTTCATGGATTTTAAACCATCCTTTAAATTGAATCCCATCTGCCCAGCAGCAACTGCCACACTACCTAAACCTTGTACACCACTCAAAATTTGCGAACCAAATGCTTTAGCAGTGTTTGTTAATTTATCATAAGTAGATAAGGTTATCTGGCCGTTTTTATCCAATTTATCAGCATTATCAGCCATCTTTTGGAATTCTTCCACCGATACGCCTAATAGTGCTGCGGTTTGTTTCTTTTGGAAATAATCCATTTTATTGAATTCCTCAATACCACCCAATGCGGAAAGTGTTTCTCTTACTGAACCACCTATATCTCCTTCGTATGCTAATGCTCTGGCTCTATCTAAGTTGATATTCTTACCTAACATTGCACCTAATTCTAATTCGGCGTTTATCGATGATTCAAAATCTAATAGGTTATCGGTGATACCACTAAGGGTTTTCATACTAACACCTAACTTACCAGCAGCAACAGCAGCTTCAGCTATATTCGTACCACCAGCCTTACCATAGAGTGCAAACTCTTCAGCAGATGCGGCTACATCAGCCATTACATCGGCAGGAACTAATCCATTTTGTTGTGCTAAATTCTGGGTTTGTTGAATTAAGTTTTGTGCAGTTTCGGCAGAACCATCATTTAAACGAGCAAACGAACCTGTTAAAGATGCCGCTTCACCAGCACTAATACCTAAGTTCTTAGCTATTACGTTAGTTCTGAATTGTGTTTTTAATGATACATCACTTAATCCACCAAATTCTTTTGAAAGAGATTTAGTAACACCAACTGCGTCTGGGAACACTGTCCCAAATAATGTGGTTGCTATATTAGAGGTAGAAGTTAGAGAACCACCCAATTCATATGAAGTTTTCAATAATTTTTTACCAGCAACACCAGCACCAATTAAAGCACTACCTAATACTCCACCAACAGTTGATGTAAGTAATGATGCAGTTTCTAATATTCCACCAATGGTATCTTTTATACCATCATATACTTCTAATTGTTTATTTAAGAATTTTTTCTGTTTTTCAGTCAATCCAGACATTTTGAGGGCAACATCTCTTTGTTGTTCTAAATTATTTAGAATCTCTTCACTAACAGTTCCTTTTTTCCTTAAAGCTGCAATTTGTTCATTTATAGATTTTTCTTGAAGTTCTCGTGCAACAGAATCTTCAGCTGACATTGATAACAAATCCTGATTCAATGATGCAATTGAATTTATCGCATCTTGCGTAGGCCCTTTAAGACCTTGTTGTATTTTTAACCTATCTCTATCTAAATTAACTAAAGATGCTTGAATACCAGTTAATCCTTTTAGTTTTGATTCTTGTTGAATTAAACTATCTACTACAATTTTGTGATTGGCTTGTATTTCTTTTATTTGTTCATTTATCTCTTTTAATTTTGCTAGCTGGGCTTTATATTCCGGAAGTTTTTTTGCATCAATGCGCCCTTCAGCAGTTTTACCCGCTAAAAGTTCATCAAGATAAGCTTTTGACTCTCTTCTTAGTTGTTGTAAAATTTGTAATTCGTCTCTGCTAGCCATACTGAGATATTATTATGAATAGTACTTTAAATCATCTTCTAGCTCTTTAGCTAGTTTATCGATTTGTTTCATTTTTTTAATAATAGGAGATGGAACTTTTTTGTTCTTTTCGGCTTGTTTTAATGCTTTATTAACTGCATTAGTTTTCAAACCATCAAAAAATGCATCAGAGAATTTTTTGGCTGCCCCAAATAATCCTTCGTTTGTTTTTTCTTTTGACATAGGTAATCTCTTTATAGTTTTATACATCTATAAATATTGGATAAAAAAAAAGTAAGGATTATTTCCTAACCCTTACTTTTGATTTACGTTCTGCTTTTTTGTATTCGTCTGCTTCCTTCTTTTTTAAATCGACCAATTTCTTAAAGTAAAACTTTCTCCATTGGATTGGCATGAAGTAAACATCTCTCCAAGTAAATCCATTACCAAAGTTAACCAACTCCCAAATTTGGTTATGAAGTTGGATACTATAATCATTCGGAAGGGTAAAAAAACGATACCCCAAACGGGATATCGAGTGCCTCCTCTTCACCCGTCAACTCTGAAACAAAGTTGAATGTTAAATCCATATCAGGACTTAACTCTCTAACAAATTTTCTGAATGCTTTTGTATCTAATGCTAAGAATGAATTTTGAACCCACTTAGTAATATATCCTCTATCTTGATTACCATCTACCGATTGAATCATATATTTCAAACGAGTAGTTACATCGAATGAAGTATCACCTTTACCTTTGTACAATCTAACCAATGCTTGATTTTCTTTTGTGATTTCAATTTCATCACCATGTGTAAGAAGTTTAAATTCTAATTCAGTTCCACTTTTAGGTAAAGTAAATTTATACAAATTATCACCATTTAAGATTTTTTCATCAAAATCTTTGGTTTTTACTTTAGATAAATCAATAGTTACTGTTTGTGGTTCTAATGTAGATGGGTCAGTTACTTCTACTTTATAATCAGCACCATAACCCATTACTCTGGTTGCTAAAAGAATAGCGTTTTTATCACCAATAAAGATATCATTGATATCAACATCTGGCTCTACTACTACTGATTCAAATAGTTTATCTAAAACTACCCCCTTTTTAATTAGAGATTGTGATGCAAGAATATCTTCTTCTCTTGCTGTCATATATTTAATCTCAATGTTTCCTTTTCTTAAAGGATGTCCTTCTGGATAAACTAATCCCTTTGATGGTAAATCCACTACCTCAGTTGGGAAATCAAATTTATTTTCGCTCATAATTAACCTTTATTTGTTTGTATATATAAGTATATCAAAATAAAAAAGTTGTAAAACGAAAAAAGGTTCTCACTAAGAGAACCTTCTTCAATTTATAGATAGTAGTGGATAATATCTTAAAATTCTAATATTGCGTAATCATACGAAAGCGTTAATTCAATATCGGCAGGGTCATTAGATGAGAAATCTAAATCATTGAAATTAGCTGCTTGAATGAATGCACCTTTTAGTTTCCATTGTTCAATTTTATCACCAACAGGTCCTAACATATAGAAATCGATATCTTTTTTGTAGAAATCTGCGTATCCTTTTCTACCAGTTAAAGATTCATATCCTAATCTCACCCATTCCATCACTTGTTGTGCTCCACTTGGAACGATTGGGTCATATAATGTGATTGTGATATCTTGCCACTCACCCTTACCTTGTAATTTTCTATAAGTGTTAATGTGGTCTAACTTCACAGTTTCGAAATTGATAGATGGTCTCGCTGCTGTTTTAATTAAGTATGATTGAATACCATCAATCTCCATAATATAGCGATTCTTCATCTTCGGTTCGAAGTTGGTGAAGAACATTTCGTTAAATTCTAATACTTCTGCCATTTTTTTATTTCCCTTTTATACTAATAAATATTAGTTATTCATTTTTTTGTTTTATGCTGAGAACGATGCTCCCGTTGGTAAGATGTTGAAATCAATTACAATGAATTCAGCGGTCTTAGCAGGTTGTAGGAATATCTGTCCAGCTAAAATGTTTCTATCAACCACATCAGGTGTGTTGTTAGTCTCATCCATAACTACTTTAAATGCGTACAGTCCTTGTCTTTGTTGGATACCTTCTAAGTAAGGTTGTACAGTGTTGATAAATCTACCTCTAGTCGATGCCGTATTTTGTTCGAATACTAAGAATCGAGATGTAGATGCTACAAATTTCTTAACATTGATTAATAATCTTCTAACATTGATTCTATCTAATGCTGATGCTCTATCTTGCAATGTTTTCTGTCCGAATGCCACAATACCTTGTCCAGGGAATGCTGCGATTGGGTTTACTTTGTTTTCATATAAAGTATCTCTTTCAGAATGAGTTAATCTATTCAATACTGATGCTGCTCCTATGATACCACCTCTATTTAAACCAGCAGGTGCGAACCATTCAGCTGCGATAGCGTCATTTGCTGCGTACACAGCAGGTAATAATACTGAAGGTGGAACACTTACTAATTTATTAGTGTTTGTATCTACTGTCTTAACCCAAGGATAGTAAGTTCCAACATAGTTAGAATCTACTGCGTTTGCCTGAGTTGTTACATCAGAAATTGTTGAACTAGCATCAGCGAAATCAGCGATGTAAAATGCATCTGCTCTAGCTTCAACAACATCAATTGCCTTACTAACAACTGCTGGGTGTAATGTTCTTACAACACCAGGAGTTACTAACATATTGATATCCCACTCATCAGCGTTTGAAATTGCGTTCAAACCTTTAGAGTATGATAGGTAACCACCAGCCGTAGTTGATGATAAATCAAGTCCTTGCGAATTACCAGCACTCATATCAGAACCTAAGTTGATATTAGTTGCAGGTGATTGTCCATCAAATCCACCTTGGAATGCAATTGAAAATTGTCTCTTCACCATATCAGATGAATCAGAACCACTCATTACATAAGAAAGTTGAGAATCGAATCCGAAATCAACATTCGAACCAACTCCTACACTTTCAGGTAAAGGTTTGATATAATTGTTGTTATCATATTTTACACCAACTGTTTCGAAATCGAAACCAGCAAAATATGTTGGGTTACCAGCAGTATTTACTACTGAACCGGTTTGGTAAACAACTGCTGGAACGATAGTTTCATCGGTTGCTTTAATTGGGTTAGAGTATGCTCCATGTCCGAATGGTGCAGCAGATACAGGATATGAACCCTGAGCTGCTACTTGTACTCTAATATATTTTGAATTGTTTACCCAATCACCATTTTCAGTAATCTTACCATTTGAATCGATAGTTAAATATCTATCACCGATTCTTCTAGCGATAAAGTTTGGTGATGCTGGGTCTAAGTTTACATTACTAAATGTTTCTAATACAACAGGTCTTTTATCCGTATCAGAGAATGAACGAATAATTACTGTGAATACTGAATAATCAGTACCTCCATCTTCACCGGCAGCTTTCACATTGGAGATTGAAATTTTGAATCTGGAGTTTTCATTTGTTCCATATCCTAATGTATGGAATTTAAATAAATCACTTCTTACACCTGAGATTAGTTGTGATTTAACAAATGGTGTAGATGCCCAACTTGCTTCATAAGTAAAGTTTTGAGTTGGAAGTACTTCAGCAGTAACTGCCTCACCATTAGCAACTTCTAAGTTAATACTATTTACTGCATTTTTAAAGTAAGAATACACATAAGCTTCTTTAGAACCTAATGGGTCAGAACCAAATACATCAGTTACATCATTACCAGCTGATGATAATAGTGAAGATGATATGTTACTTAATCCACTACCACTTACCACAAATGAACCAGATGTAGTTAATGATGGGGATACAGTAAAAGGACCAAATCCTACTTCGTCATCACCATTTACAGTATTATGTAATGTTGCAATAAGTGTTTGACTACCATCAGAACCACTAGCTACTAAACCAACAGGTGTTACTTGAGAATAACCAGCATCAGCGCCAGTTTTACCCAAAACTCTAACAACTGTTGCTGTTCCAGCTTCTCTAAGATAGTTTTGTACTGCGTACTCTGTATAATAAGTTCCATCAGGTGTTCCGAACTTATCTTCAAATTCTGATTGTGTTCTTACAATCGTTGGAACAAACGCTGGTCCTTGTTTAAAAGGTCCTACAAACGCTGCTCCGATTTCTCCTACTCCCTGCGCTAAGAACGAAAGGTCATTTTCTCTCGTAAATACTCCAGGTGATACTATTCTTTCTGCCATAATTTTATTTCTCCAATAAGTTTATTTTGATAAATAAATCAAATACACATATAAATATAACGAAAATCTCCAAAAGATAAATTTCATTTCTATTAACCACATACAATCAAACTTAAATTGTACATAGGTTATTATGAATTTAAGATTTTAACTACACATTCACAATAACATCACCAAAAACTTCTTTTAGTTCTGTTTTTAATAATGGATATGCAAAATCATAAATAGATGAGCCGGTTAATGCATTAGTTGTGATTACATCTGCTGTATATTCTTCACTACCACTAACATTTACAGTATCGTATGTCCAAGAAGATTGAGTAATCATATTCTCAGGGTCTTCTGGGTCTGGAACCATTTGTTCTACAGATGAAGATACAGTTTCTACTCTTAAAAATTCTCTACTTCTAACTTGAGATTCTGTTAAATGAAAACTATACACCTCTTTTACCTCATAACTCTTTGCTTCCCATTCTTCAACTAACATAGCAGGTGAATGTTCATCAAATAAATCTCTAGAAGCACTAGAAGCAGCTCCTTCATTTAGATATAATGTGGGATATACTCTTAATGTACCATTTGATTTTCTAAATTCAAAAGATTCTATTCTTACATATCCTTCAGAAGTGATACCTCTACTTGTACCTATTTGTTTTTGTATTTCTAAAGCCATTTTGTTTTTTTTACTTTATGTTTATAAATATAACTATATTAGTAAAAAGATTAACCTTTATTAATTAATTGTTTTACTAATTTTTTTAATTCTTCAATTTCAGATTGTTGTTTTTCAATAATACCTTCTAATTCTTTCATTTTGGTGTTGTTCCAACTTACAATCTTATGCTGGTCTTTAATACCTTCAATTACTAAAGGAATTAATCTATCGTATTTTATTGTTAAGTAATCTTCACCAGATTTAGAATATAGATTTCCATTTTCATCGTAATCGGAATCAAATGGTGCTAAGTGAACAACCTCAGGTACAACATCTCTAACCTGTTGTGCTGATAAACCTACTTGTAATCCTTCTTCGGTAAATCCAACTTTTTTTGCTAAATCATTAGTTTCGTAGTAGAAACCATCTAATGAAAGAATCTTAGAAAGTGCATTTCCAATTTTACCTTTCTTATCTTTTAATCTTTCATCTGAGTAGTATGCTATAATATCTTGCGTACATCTAAATACTCGAGTAGCGTAGATTTGTGAGTTGTTTACCTCTAATCTTTCCGAACCACCAGTTACAACTCTCCATTGGTCAGATGCATGGAACTGCATATATGTATTGGTATCACCTCTATGCCTAATTTGCGAATTGATATCAATCCGATTCAGTTGAGATGTCCCATTCGGGTCTACATAGTAATTACCATCATTTCTATCATAGTAGATAGCACCATATACTCTATTGTAGAAGTATGCTATTGCATTTCCATTTTCCCGTCCAATATATGCTACGTTCATAGAATTACCAGCACCATTATCATGTATTCTTAGATAAGAGTTAGTATTATTATTGTTACTATCTAATCTAATATTAACATCATTAAATGAGTTTAATGACATTGAATCACTAAAGTTACCATTGATATCAGTAGATGCTAATCCGTGATAGTAGTAGTAATCGTATTGAGCGTTCCAGTCAAAGGACATATATGCAATTTTATGCATAGACGATGAATAAGTCCCATAACCCTGTGCTCTACCCTTATTTGTATCTGAACCAAAGTATGAAGTATTGGTTACGGTTGCATTAAATCTAGAAGTAGAATTAAAGTTACCATAGTATCCAGTATCGTGGTCATAGTAAACTTGTGCTCTTACTTGGTCTCTTACATAGATACCATAAGAATCGGTATTCATTTGTCTAGCACCATTCCACATTAGTTCGGTACTACCATTTCTATTGAAATAAGCCATCCACTCGTTATCAATATCGTTGAAGATACCAGCACCAGAAGAATCAGCAGACATGAATACATATCTACCATTGATTGAGTATCCTTCCCAACCACCTTTACCTCCACCATGAGTTTGAACAGTACCATAGTTTCCATCTACACCACCTTGCCCAGCTCTGAAGGTAACTTCATTATTGTCTCTAAGTTCTACATACGAATCTCTAACTACTCTTACTGCCCAGTTTCCATCAGAATCTAAGATACCAATAGTATTGTTATCTTCTGCGTAGAAATAACCTCTAATAGTACCTTGGTGTCCATCTCTAATTCTAATACCTTTAGCGTTATCACTTTCACCAATACTCCAATATGTACCATCTGCATACCAATGGTTAGCAGTTGCTTGGTTGTATAAACCTTCATATTGATTATAGTTTCTGAACCAATCATCAGCGTAGAAGTTCCACGCTCTAGCAGTATTCATACGAGCATCACCCTGTCCACTACCGAAGTAGTATGCAGTATTCTCTCTATCGTAAATGATATTAGTTCTAATATCGTTGAAGTACGATGTTTGACCAGGGTTAGCGTAATATGAGGTATTATCTCTATCATAGTAGATATTTGCCCTCATATCGTTGAAGTACGATGTAGAAGCAGGGTCTGCGTAATATGATGTACTGTTTTGGTCATAGTAACGAGGAGAGTAAGTTACATCATAGTTGTACATCCAACCATCCACTCTCAAATTCAAGTTACCACTATCCGAACTCATTCTGAATTCATCAGTACCCGTTCCGATAAAGTCAATACCAGTTCTACTATCCCAATGTGTGTTGGTTCTAAATCTTACCGTACCTCCACCATATGCGGGCATTATAATTTGAGATGCGTTATTAAATGTTAAACCATTACCATCATTTGCTCTATTACCAGTTAATGTTTCAATAGATGGTTCGTTACCATTAATTTCATATACACCAGGTCCCCACCATTTTAATTGTGCAGCAGGATTTGTTGAATAATATAAATAAGTTCTATGAGTTTGGTTTCTCGTACCAGTGTACCTCATTTTATAATCAGTACAACCCCGAATTTTTTCACCAGTATCCAATCTCCAAACACCACCTTTTCCACTACTACTAGTAGATGGGTGATTGTTTGCATGTACTATACCAACTACTAAACACCAAACATCTTGTGGTAATCCACTAATTCCAAATGCCGTAAAATATGGGTTACCATTAGCTGAACCACTCATATTAAGTGTTTCTCCACCACTACAACCTAAATAGAATGTACCAGATGTATTTGAACCAACACGCTTCACATATGTTACCCACATATATGATTTGTTACCATCTAAGTTTGATACAGTTTTGTTCCAACCACCATCGGAGTTCGAACCAGCATCATTATTTAATGCTCTCCAAACAATAGCCGGTCTACCCCAAGGGTCATAATCTTGTATGATTGAGTTTTCATTGGATGCTCCATTGTTTGAGAATGTTCCACCCAATGCAGCTGCACCATTACCAGTTGAACTTACTGCCCAATCTTCAGCGGTTGCTAAGTTAGTAAATGAACCAACATGATGGTTACGAGAGTTAATTGCTTTCTGTCCACCAACTCTTAGGTTGTAAGTAACTTCAACGTCTTGAGAACTTCTACCAACTGAGAATAACATTGTTGATAAATCTTCATTGTTGTACATTCTGATACCACCATAACCAGGTTGTGCACCCATACGGATACCAGTATGCCATCTTAAATCTAACTTAGTGTAGTTACCACCATAGTTTTCTAAATTTGTACCAATATAGTAGTTAGCATTTGCATCTGAGTTACCACCACCAAAATGTAATCTCGTAGAACCTACTGAGTTATATGCGTTGTAGTCAAATCTACCACCAATTACAACTCTATTGATGAATTCAGCTGCGTACATACGAGAAGTAGAACCACCATGCCAATAATATCCAGTTGCTCCTCTATCATAAAGAATGTTTACTCTAACATCATTTAAGTAAGAAGTAGAAGCAGGGTCTAAGTAGTAAGATGTATTGGTATCATAGAATCTTGATGCAAAAATATTTCCATTTACATAAACACCATCTGAACGAGTGTAGATTTTCTCAGCACCATCGTAATACATTGATGTTTGTACATTAGTTGTTCTAACTGCCCATTGTCCATCCCGATTTAATAAACCGAAGTTTGCACCATCACCATCACCATACACATATCCATATTGTGTACCATTTCCATCTCTGAATCGAATACCAGTTGGTCCGTTTGTATCATCGGCTTGGAAATTTAGGTAATTGTTATTAGAATCATCATAGAATCTAACACCAGCGTTAAAGTGTAATTGGTTTACATAGTTGATATCATAGTTGTTCATATGGAAATGACGATACCAATAAACATATCCATTGTTATTGGTAATGTATCTCATCATTAAGGTATCTGAGTTGTTGTTTCTCATATACCAAGAGAAAGTGTATCCACTATCCCAATACCAATGTGCACCATATGAAATAGCATGATAACCACCCTCACCAAAGTATAAGTGAGAATCACCACTATCAGTAGCACCCACATATAACATATCGTTGATGTGAGTTCTATCATCGTTACCATTACCTATTCGGTTTCGGTTACCATTTACATATAAGTTGTTTTGTACAGTAGTTGTACCATTGTTTACTTCTAATCTTTCACCACCACCAGTTACAACTCTCCATTGGTCATTTGCATGGAATTGGATGTAAGTATTGGTATCTGAATCGTGGTAAATCCGGTCATTTAAGAAGATATCCTCTACATCGTAGATTCTACCATTATCCATATATAAATCAGTACGGATAATAACCGAACCATTTACATCTAATCGTTGTGAAGCAGTATCATGCCCAATACCCACATTACCGCCACTAGCACAAACCATATAAATGTTTTGATTTGCTGAGTGGTTTAAGTGAAGTGGTCTATTATAAGAGTAAATCTGGTCATAGTTAATTCTTAAACCATCACTTACACCAGAAGTATCAAACTGTACCCAATCTAATCTACTACTATTTCCTCTAAATTTAAGTATATCTTCTGGCCCATCATATTCGATTACAGGTCCACCATAACCATATTGGTGGAATTGAATTTGTGGATGACGTGAATTTGTACCACCATTACCACTTTGAATTTGAATTGCAGTTGAGAATGTTGCAGAAGGTCTATTAAAGTATCCACTATCTCCACCCCAATGCGGTTGTCCAGCTGGAGCTGAATAATATGATGAGTAATCATTTGCGTAGTAATCGTATTCATCGGTGTAACCACCTTTAACAAATAAACCACCATCAACTACTAATTTCGATGCATCCCGTGCATCACCACTATGCCATTTACCTAATCTCCAACCACTATTCTCATCATTGTTATTTGATACCGCAAAAGTAATACCCCTATCATAACTAGCATCAGAATACATAGTTGTAATTAAAAGGTCATGTGCGTAATTCGCATCAGCTGCTAAACCAGATGCTTGTGATTTTTGGTTAGCCGTTCCAGTAAACCAAGTACCATTACCCGCTCCAATCCAGAACATTTGATGTCCTTGGAAGTGTAGGTTTGTTTGTGCATATTGTCCAACTGCATCCCAATTGTTTGATACACCTAAGATGTGGTATTTTGAATCCATATCTAATGTACCCGTACCAACAACATTACCAGTTACACTAATACCCGTATTGGTAGTTTCTAATTTACCAGCACCATTAAAATGTAATCGAACATATGAGTTTCTATACATTAAGATAGCCCACTCATTTTCGTAATCGTTGTAGATACCAGCTGCATTTGAATGGTCGTGCATAAACACCCAACCACCATTGATTGAGTATCCACCCCAACCACCTCTAGTAGTCCGAGTTTGGACAGTACCATAGTTACCACTTACAGTATCTCTACCAATTCTAAATTCTTCAGTTGTACCATCGGTATAGAACTGAGTACCATAATCATTTTGGTGTCTGATTGCCCAACTTCCACCAGCATCTAAAATACCAATTTGATTAGAACTATTTGCGTAGAAAGAACCTCTTTCGGAACTTCCATTAGTTTTCATTCTAATTCTTATAGAAGATGCTGAATCTCTAGCAGTCCAAGATGCATCTGCATCTGAAACCCAATGTGCTCCAGTTGCTTGGTTATATAAACCTTCACCACTTTGGTTGTTTCTAAACCAACCATTGTTATAAATTTCGTTAAATGTTACACTATCCGTTGTACGAACATATTGGTTCATATTTGCAGCGTATGGATAGTTTGTAGAATCTAAAATTCTTCTCCAACCAGAATAGTTATCGTTATTCCATTGAGTTTTGTATGCTAAATCACCAGTATGTGCTGCGTATAATTGGAATGAATGATTTGCACCTCTCAAACTAAGAACACCACCATAAGTGTACACACCAGTTGGATGATTTGAGAATCCAGAGGCCAAGTTATTGACCTGAATATAATTCATCTCACCAGCAGAGTTTGTCCAATCTTGGAAATTACCACTACCTACTGCACCACCATAGTTAAATACATTCCAAGCACCAACCGAAGTAGATGTGAATCTAACTCTCGGTACTGCAATCTGTCCACTATTTGCGGTTGGGAATACTTCAGAATCCGGTGTGAAATCTGAGATATTAGTTGCGCCAGGTGATTTGTTAATGTAAGCTTGTCCGCCTGATGGAGTATTATCGGTATATTGTACTGTCTTATTGGTTTTAATCATTACATCAACCTGTCCGTAGTATCTAACATCTACATAAACAGGAACATATCTGATATCACCACTAATAGTTACTGGTGAACCGATTCTCACCTGCATTCTATTATCAGCCCAAACTCTACTATCGGTTAGATATACTTGCCAAGCATTATAGTATCCCCACCAAACAGTATAAGTTTTTCTATCACCTCTACCATAGTAATCTTCATGTAATTCTACTTCGAATGTACCAGCATCGTTCCAATCGTTGTAATCCATTGCTAATCTAGCAATTTCAAATGTACGAGCTTGCGTTCCACTAGCACCTAAATCACCAATTGAAACATAAGTAAACTTACCAATAGTGTAATCATCACCCAAATTAACCCCACCATTATAGGTAACATTACCATTAACAATTAAGTTATTTTGAATTGTTGTATTTGTATTATTTACTTCTAATCTTTCGCCACCGCCAGTTACAACTCTCCATTCGTTGGATGCATGGAATTGAATGTAAGTATCGGAATCACCTTCATGAATGATTTGGTCTACACCAACTATATCATTGTTGTTCATATCAAGTGTACCACCTGATATACTGAATCCATTACTTACATAACTTCTTTCCCAAGATGAGATTAATGCTCTTACCGTACCATCATTTCTTCTCAATCTCATATCAGGGTAACCATTACTACCTACCCAGAATCCAGATGAGTTATCGTTACCAACACCATTCGTTACAAAGACAAATGGCCATGTACTATTCCGAACTTCTCTAAGAGAAATAGCGTTATCAGCTACATTATTTAAATCCATATCAATAGCATGACTATTGATTTGTAGGTTAGTAGCTAATGTAGTAGTACTATTGTTTACTTCTAACCGTTCCGAACCACCAGTTACAACTCTAAATTGGTCTCCAGCGTGGAATTGGATGTAAGTATTAGTATCACCTTGACTAATAATAGCATTATCTAAATAAATGTTTTCAACAGTATTTAAATTACCATTTCCTAAGTTTAACCCAGCAAATGTTGGTGAATCGGTTGTACGAACATCTTGATTCATTCTGAACGCATATGGAATATTTCCATCGTGTCCGATTGTTCTCCAAGTTTGATATGTCCCAGCTTGCAATCTTCTAAATCTCATATCATCTGAGAAGAAACTGATTGCTAGTGTTGCACTATAATAAGTTGATGCGTTTCCGTGTCCTAATCTCATCCCATACCACCAATTGGTATCAGGATTAAGAGTTGAGTTATTGATTGTGTTCCAATATTGGAAACTATCTGATTCAGTACCAGTATTTGATGATAATCTTGTTGCTGCATCAATAGAACCATTGATTTCACCATTAACAGTCAATCCATTTAAGTTCGAAGTTCCTGCAGGATTTACATAATAATTATCATCATTCGAATCATAGTAAATTGGTGCATACATTGCTACACCAGCATCTACGATTTTAGCTGCATCAATCGAACCTAAGTAAAGAATCGAAGCGTTTTGGTCTTTATCACCATAGAAGGTAAACTGCCCACCATGTCCTTGTCCTCTGAATGTTGGATTAGCATCACTAAAGTTAATGTAAACATCAAATCCACTATCATTGATACCAATGTTAGAAGTATAAACACCACTAAATGTTGGAGTACTATTTGTTTTTACCGCTTGGTTTAAATAATCTGAGAATTGATACCCATCCCAAAGGTCAGCATCCAATCCAGAACCAGCACCATCAGAAAGTGAAGTCCAAACTTCTCTCCAACCGGGTGCATAACTACTACCTTGGTCGTTGTAAATGAATACTCTACCAGCAGAACCACCTGTATTTGGTGCAATTGCTAATGCTGTAATATTACCTCTTGTAGAATCTGATGAGTTATCAGTCCAAGTTATCCAAGAAGAACCTGCCGTTTCGGTAAACCTACCAGCATCAGTTAAGTTGTAATTTCCAGCATAACTCCAAGAAGTTTTGAATACCGAAGTATATGAATCAAATGCCCCATCACTTTCCATTTCGGAAATTACTTGAGCAGTTGTTATATTTGGATTTGAACCATTAGTAAATGCTCTTGTTCCTAATGAACGAATGTGGTCATATATAGCGTAGTAAGAACCATGTTGTCCATCCAATAAATCAGCATTAAGGTTTGATACTAATGTTGTAGATGAAACGGTCAAAGGAGCCGTTCCAGTTGCTTGTGATAAAGTTAATCTGTTAAATGTGGGTGAATCTGAACTTCTAACATTTTGGTTCATTAAATAAACCTCAGTTGCACCCTGTCCAGTATTAATTGTACCAATGTTTACTAAGTTACGAGATGTATCAATTACAGTTGTACCATTTAATTGATAACCATATGGTGCATTTACACCTGTATCATCTAAAATTTGGAACTGAATTCTATTACTTTGCTCCGGCTCAATAAAGTTTAAACCTTCTGGTGTAGCTTGGATAGCCATATCAGAACTTGCACCATCACCACCATCAGATGTACCATTAAAGTAAATTGTAGGTGTATTGTTTGATGATAATTGTAAGTTAGCAAATTTAGGAGTATCAGTTGTACGAACATTTTGGTTCATTAAATAAACCTCAGTATTCCCTTGTCCAGTATTTACTGTATTTGCAAAGAATGTACCATTTACATACATCGTATATGATGTATTTAATGTTCCCGTATTAAAACTAAAGTTACCACCATTTAATCCAAATACTGCTTTAGTACTACTCGCATCACTCTCTAAGAAGTTTACTAAGTGGTCTGAATAAATTGATAGATTATTTTCATTAGTAATTTTGGTTATTGCACCAGCAGTTTCATTTAAGAATAATTGTCCACCTGTTGAATATAAATTACCAGAAGTTTGTAAGTTTGAATCGGCTACCCATCTATCAGAAGATTCGTTCCAAATAAATTGTTTGTTAGAAGCAGTTCCTCTTTCAATCTCAATACCAGCATTTTGTGAAGGAGTACCAGTCTCATTTGAGTTAAGAAGTATAATATTATCTGCTAAATTAATGGTTTCAGTATTAACAGTTGTTGTTGTACCTGTTACTGTTAAGTTACCTTGTACATTAAGAGTTGTACCATCAAAAGTAAGATTTGATTCAACAGTTGCATTTGGTGCTGAACCATTAAGTGTAATTACACCATTATCAGTATTGCCAGTTAGAGAAAGTGTTCCAGAAGAACCAGCAGAACCTGAAGTTCCTCCACTTCCGCTTGTTCCAGATGAACCCCCAGAACCCGAAGTTCCTCCACTACCAGCAGTTCCCGAAGAACCTCCACTACCAGATGTACCCGAACTACCTCCGCTACCAGCAGTTCCCGAAGAACCTCCACTACCAGATGTACCCGAACTACCTCCGCTACCAGAAGTACCCCCACTACCAGCAGTTGCAGATGTACCACCCGAACCGCTTGTACCACTTGAACCACCAGAGCCCGAAGTTCCACCACTACCAGATGTTCCTCCACTACCAGATGTACCATCACTACCTGAAGTTCCTTGTTCACCACTTGTACCAGATGAACCACCACTACCAGATGTTCCAGAAGAACCACCACTGCCAGAAGTACCAGCAGAACCACCACTACCAGAGGTTGCAGAAGTACCTGATGTACCACCCGAACCGCTTGTACCAGATGAACCACCACTACCAGAAGTACCAGCTGTACCACCAGTACCAGAAGATGCTGAAGTACCAGACGAACCACCCGAACCAGATGTTCCCCCACTACCACTTGTACCATCATCACCAGATGTACCCGAAGAACCTGAAGTTCCTCCACTACCACTTGTACCAGCTGAACCACCTGCTCCAGTTATACCACTCGAACCACCACTACCTGATGTTCCAGATGAACCTCCACTACCACTTGTTCCACCAGAGCCGGATGTTCCCCCACTTCCAGATGTACCTGCTGAACCTCCTGTCCCAGATGAACCTGTTGTACCAGAAGTACCACCAGAACCACTTGTTCCAGACGAACCTCCACTTCCTGCTGTCCCAGAACTTCCACCACTACCAGAAGAACCACCAGTTCCACTTGAACCAGCTGAACCCGTTGAACCTGCACTACCACTTGTTCCAGATGAACCTCCACTTCCAGAAGTTCCACTTGTTCCTCCACTACCCGATGTACCACCCGTACCAGAAGATGCTGAAGTTCCTGATGAACCACCACTACCTGATGTACCACTTGTTCCACCAGAACCTGATGTACCAGCAGAACCAGTTGTACCACTCGAACCACTTGAACCCGATGTACCAGCCGTTCCAGCAGTTGCTGAAGTACCAGCACTACCCGATGTACCAGCTGAACCTCCCGTACCAGAAGAACCTCCTGTACCAGAAGAACCTCCCGTACCACTTGTACCATCTTCTCCACTTGTTCCACCACTACCAGATGTACCTGATGAACCAGTTGTTCCAGATGAACCACCACTACCTGATGTACCGCTTGAGCCACCAGAGCCGGATGTACCTGAACTACCTCCACTTCCAGAAGTTCCACTTGTTCCACCAGAACCAGATGTTCCAGATGAACCTCCACTACCAGATGTTCCTCCACTACCAGATGTACCAGAAGAACCTCCACTTCCGCTTGTACCACTTGAACCACCAGAACCAGATGTTCCAGATGAACCACCACTTCCGCTTGTTCCAGAAGAACCACCAGAACCCGAAGTTCCCGAAGTACCACCAGAACCAGATGTACCACCAGAACCAGATGAACCTGATGAACCAGAGGTACCTGATGTACCAGAAGATGATGCGTTAAACTTTCTTTGGAATGTACCTGTTGTTGTATCGAAAACTACAACTTCAGAAGAAGTACCTGTTGGTAAATCATCTGCAGTTAAGTTTCCACTAAAATCTATATTACCATCAACACTTAAATCACCCTTTATACCAACCGAACCAGTGAACTCTTGCTTATCAGAAGCACCATCACCAAATTTGTTTGAACCAGTAGCATAAACTACTGAAGATGATAAGTATGTTGTATGAAGTTCGGTAGAAGTAATTTTACCTGCTACCGTTAAATCATTTCCTATTGTTACATTGTTACCAACATCTAAATCAGTACCAATATCCGCAGATTTATCTACTTTTAAAGTATCATCTGTTCTTAACGAACCACTAATATCTAATGTACCACTTATTTCAGTATCTACATTAATTTCAAATCCTAAATTTGGTGAAATCACAGCTTCAGCTGAACCTGATTTTAATTTATCAATATCACCAATGGAATCCGCATTAATATTTGTAATTCCACTACCATCACCACTAATTACTCCACCAACAGTTAAAGATTCGGATACATTTAATGCACCACTAATAGATGTATCTACATTTACTTTAAATCCCTTATTAGGTGAAATTGATGCTGTTGCGGAACCACTAAATATTTGATTTTGAGCATCGGTTGTAAGAGCCGTTGGTGGTATGTTAAATAATTCCTCACCACTACCACTAAATATGGATGCAGATACACTACCTTGAACATTAAGGTCATTGATTATATCAACATTTTCAGTAGATATATCAATTTGCCTTTCCCCATTCACATAAAGTGAAACTAAGGATTGTGAAATCTGATTTATACCATTTGGGTCTATACCTTTATAGCTCATACATTATTACTTTATGTAATTTCTAATACTGATACTACAACATCTGCCGATGAATTCACCGAAGATGTTACAGTTATTGAATCGTTTGCTTCTAATACTACTTTTTGCTCCCCACCAACCAATATTGTTGAAGAACCTTGTGGAATTACAGCACCTTTTAATAAATATTTAGTTACCGATGCAGAGTTATCAGTTATCTGAACATCTACATTAATATTTTGTGATACTATATTTGCCACATTTACACCAATCACAGTTGCCGAAGTTGCAGCAGGACAGGTATAAACTGATAAACCGCCTGTTCCAGCGGGTCCTTTAATACTATTTTTAAATGTATTTGCCATATTTTATTCCTTTATCCCAAAGCAATTGCAAAAGCGATTGCTGAATCTAAAACATTTACTCCATCAACATTGAACGAATCATCAGGTCCAATGTTAACAGAACCACTAACTTGAATGGATTGAGAAACAATTACAGACGTACCACTTGTATTTTCTTCACCAATTGTAATTGTATCGTTTACAATCAATCTATCAAACTCTGCTTCAGTTACCGATATATCTCCAGTAAAGGAACCAGTAAAGGAACCAGTAAACGAACCACTTAAATCAGCGTATGCTGATAACGATTGTTCAATCGAACCTGAAAAAATGGGTGAATCTATTCTCATTTATCTAATCCATTGGTTATAGGTATAAATATAACTAATTTTTGTTTACTACTCCGGCTTAGTGGGCCAAGTTATTTCAAATGGATTTGATTGGGATGTAATATCTCTTAATGATTGTCTGTATGTTTGCCATTCAGTTAATTTAGAACCACTAATTGGAGTATCATTCATTTGTGTCCAATCACATTCACTTAATAAATTATTTCGTATTTCTCTAATTTCTGTCCACTTTTCTTCTTTTCTTTGTGCAATTTCTTCAACAGATGCCGAAGAAGTTATCCAATTCTGAACATAAACAGAACCGCTTTGAATTGGAGTACCTTCAACATAATTTTTTTCATAATCGGAATCAATATCAACAGCCACATATATTATTGGATATGTGTGAAAAGATGCCAATATATCATTTGTTAAGTTTTTTGGAAAACTAACATTAGTATTATCATTCCTTAAATTATCTAAGGTGTATGGATATGTTATTTCTGAACCGCTTACTTTTATATACATAACTTTATATTTTTATTTCCAATTTGCTGGTATTGATGCGTAATTACTTAATCCCGTTGCATTTCTAAATGCATATAATCCCAACGGAACTGGATTTCTAGTCCAAAGTTCTGGAGCATTTCCAACTAATGAATTAGAAGTTGTTGGCATTCTAAATACTGAGAAAAATGTTGTAACTGATGTGCAATTATCGAATAATCCCGTTGGGATTGAACCAATTGATGTACAACTTTTAAATGTTGATGAAAAGTTGGTTACATTTGTATTATTATCAAATAACCCAGATGGAATAGCACTTAAACTAAAACATTGGTTAAATGTGGAGTTGAATGATGTTATTTGAGTACAACTATCAAAAAATCCACTTGGAATTGATGATATTTGCATAAACGAAAAACTATCTACCAAAGATGTTACATTTACCATATAATCTAATAAACCAGTTGGTAGTGTTGTTATACCACTACTTCTTAAAAAGTTATCCAAATTAAATATAGTACTTAATCCTTCAAAATCAGTAGTTGGTAATGATGTTAAATTATTACAACCATGAAAGTTTATAGTTCTAAATGAGCATTGACCCCAAGAAATAACCGCTGTATATAAACTTCTATATAAGGAATTGTTATCTACCTTAAAAGAAGGTACAGTTCCATTTAATTCAATATCATAAGTACCGGCTGAACTAAAAGTATGTAATTTATTCACATCAGATGAAGATTGTATTACATTATCAGTACCATCATCCCAATTTACTGTAAAATTAGGTGTATTACTCCCATAATCGGCGATAGGCAATTCATATGTTTGATTTGCCGAAGTTGTTACTATTCTAAAAATAAATGATTCCAATTCTCCTCCTGTTACACTTGTTAATCTTCTTGCTATTCCCATTTTATATAACTATTTGTTAACTCATATTTGCTGCACTTAGGAAACCATAATAAGTTGTTCCCGTATCATAAGTATAGAATACTAAGATATCTTTACCAGATGTTGTTAGCGTTGGTGCGTTACCATTTGCCCACAATACTCCAGTTGGCCAACTTACTGTAAATGCTCCACCATTTTCTATCACCAATGTGAATCCAAATGCTTTTGGATTTCCTGGTGGGTTTGAGAATGTAAATGTACAGTTATTATTTACTTCATATTCGAAGTTATTTCCTTGTTCTAAATCGATTGTTACATTGGCACCAGCTCCTAAATCTTTATAAAGTTCAATAAAGATTTTTGATTCAATATAAACTGAACCTGATATTTGTGGTACTTCTAATGTAACTCCATCATAAATAAGATTACTCTCAACAGTTGCTTCATTTCCAGTACCATTATAGGTAATTACACCATTTGGTGTTACACCATTTAACTCAAGTAATCCAGAAGTACCAGAAGTACCAGCTCCAGAAGTACCCGATGTACCAGCGGTTCCGGTTGCATCAACTCCAGAAGTACCCGATGTACCACCAGTTCCAGATGAACCTATCGCAGAAGTACCCGATGTACCACTGCTACCAAGTCCAGATGTTCCATCTGAACCACTTACACCCGAAGTACCACCAGTTCCAGTTGTACCCGATGAACCACTACTTCCGAAGAATGTTCCATTTAATCCACTTGTACCAGAAGAACCAGCAGTTCCAGATGAACCATCAGTACCTGTTGTTCCAGAAGTTGCCGATGTACCACTACTTCCGAAGAATGTTCCATTTAAACCAGAAGTACCACTTGTTCCAGAAGTACCAGCTGAACCAGTACTACCAGCAGAACCATCTGTACCAGCTCCTGATGTACCCGAAGAACCACTACTACCTTCAGCTGATGTACCTGATGTACCATTAGTACCCAATCCAGAAGTACCCGAAGTACCAGAACCAGATGTTCCTGAAGAACCAGTTATACCAGAAGTACCTGATGAACCTGCCGAACCAAAATTTGTACCATCTAAACCAGAAGAACCAGAAGTTCCAGATGAACCATCAGTACCTGTTGTTCCAGAAGTACCAGTTACACCAGAAGTACCTGATGAACCAAAGTTAGTTCCATCTAAACCACTTGTACCTGATGTACCAGTCGAACCAGAAGTACCAGCCGAACCTGAAGTTCCAGTTGAACCAGAAGTACCTGATGTACCAGCTGAACCAAAGTTAGTTCCATCTAAACCAGAAGAACCCGAAGTACCAGTTGTACCACTACTTCCGCTTGTACCAGCACCAGATGTACCAGAAGTACCTGCTGAACCGAAGAAAGTGCCATCTAAACCAGAAGTACCCGATGAACCTAAACCACTTGTACCTGATGTACCAGTCGAACCAGAAGAACCTGATGTACCAGTTGTACCACTAGTACCAAAAAATGTACCATCAACACCGCTTGTGCCAGCTGTACCATTTATACCATCAAAACCAGAAGTACCAGAAGTACCAGCTCCAGAAGTACCAGAAGTACCCCCAGTACCTGTTGTTCCACTACTACCAAAGAAAGTACCATCTAATCCAGAAGTACCAGCAGTTCCAGTTGAACCGCTTGTTCCATTGATTCCAGATGTTCCAGATGTCCCAGCACCACTTGTACCAGAAGAACCTGAAGTACCTTCAGCTGATGTACCCGATGAACCTGTACTACCAGAAGTTCCAGTTAAACCAGATGTTCCTGATGAACCAGATGAGCCAGATGTTGCTGAAGTTCCGCTTGTTCCACTACTACCAAAGAAAGTACCATCTAAACCACTCGTTCCAGAAGAACCTGATGTACCCGCTGAACCATCAGTACCAGCTCCTGATGTACCAGCTGAACCGCCCGTACCACTTGTTCCACTACTACCAAAGAATGTTCCATCTAAACCACTCGTTCCAGATGTTCCAGAAGTTGATGAAGAACCTGATGTACCAGCACTACCACTTGTTCCATTGATTCCAGATGTTCCAGATGTACCACTACTTCCTTCAGCTGATGTACCAGAAGAACCACCACTACCAGCAGTTCCAGTTGAACCAGAAGTTCCATCCGTACCTGAAGTTCCACTTGTTCCATTTGTACCAGATGTACCCGCTGAACCTGAAGTCCCCTCAGCTGATGTACCTGATGTACCACCCGTTCCAGTTGAACCTGCTGAACCCGAAGTTCCAGAAGTTCCTCCACTACCTGTTGTACCACTTGTTCCGCCAGTTCCAGTTGTACCACTTGTTCCACTACTACCTTCAGCTGATGTACCTGATGTACCTCCACTACCAGCAGTTCCAGTTGAACCAGCTGAACCAGCTGAACCTGATGAGCCAGATGTACCACTTGTTCCAGAAGTTCCTGAAGTTGCGCTTGTTCCAGAAGTTCCAGCTGAACCTGTTGTTCCTCCACTACCAGACGTACCCGCAGTTCCGGTTGTACCCGATGTTCCATCGGAGCCGGAAGTTCCACTACTTCCATCAGTACCAGATGTTCCACTACTTCCACTCTCACCAGATGAACCTGATGTACCCGATGAACCAGCTGAACCTGTTGTTCCAGAAGTTCCCGATGTACCATCAGTACCAGAAGTACCTGATGTTCCATTTGTTCCTGAAGTTCCAGATGTACCAGCAGAACCAGTTGAACCTGAAGTTCCACTACTACCACTTGTACCAGCAGTTCCATCTAAGCCACTCGTTCCAGATGTACCATCAGAACCAGAAGTACCACTTGTTCCAGAAGTACCAGCTGAACCAGTACTACCAGCAGAACCTGTTGTACCAGCTGAACCAGTAGAACCAGACGTACCAGCTGAACCCGAAGTTCCTTGCTCACCAGATGTACCACTTGAACCACTTGTACCAGCAGAACCGCTTGTACCTTGTGCCCCACTTGTACCACTACTACCGCTTGTTCCAGATGAACCCGATGAACCAGCAGAACCAGCAGAACCTGTCGAACCATCACTACCAGATGTTCCACTTGTACCACTTGTACCGCTTGTTCCAGAAGTTGCTGAAGTTCCACTACTTCCGCTTGTACCAGAAGTTGAAGAAGAACCAGAAGTACCAGCAGTGCCTGATGTGCCCGAAGTTCCACTTGTTCCTTCAGAACCAGTTGTACCACTTGAACCCGTTGAACCCGAAGTTCCAGAAGTTGAAGATGTACCACTACTACCTGATGTTCCATTTGTACCAGAAGAACCCGAAGTTCCATCAGTACCTATACCACTTGTACCAGCCGAACCTGTCGAACCACTACTTCCACTACTTCCACTTGAGCCCGATGAACCAGAAGTTCCAGATGTACCCGAAGAACCTGAAGTTCCCTCTGAACCAGTTGTACCACTTGAACCAGTTGAACCACTACTTCCACTACTACCCGATGTACCAGCAGAACCAGAAGTACCTGATGTACCAGCTGAGCCGGATGTACCACTTGTTCCAGAAGTTCCAGCTGAACCAGAAGAACCAGATGTACCCCCACTACCAGTTGAACCATCGGTACCTGAAGTTCCAGAAGTACCACTTGAACCAGAAGAGCCCGAAGTACCTGTTGAACCAGTTGTACCCGATGAACCAGCTGAACCAGTAGAACCCGCTGAACCAGTAGAACCATCAGTACCAGATGTTCCCGATGTACCACGTGTTCCACTACTACCCGATGTACCAAATGAACCAGTTGTACCTGATGAACCAGTTGTTCCAGCAGTACCAGATGTACCAGCAGACCCGGTCGAACCATCAGTACCAGAAGTACCTGATGTTCCTGATGTTCCGCTTGTTCCAGAAGTACCAGAAGTTGCCGATGTACCAGAAGAACCATTTTTATCTACTATCTCAATAGTACCAATCATTGATGAATGAATAGCACATTGATAAACTATACTATCAGGTGCATTTTCAGGTACTCTATATTTTATTAATACATTTGTACTATGATTTCCGTTTGTTGGGTCATTGTTTGTAGTACCCGGAACTGCTGATGTATTACCATCTGCCAATCTCAATGCGAATGGATGCGATGAACTTACATTACTTACATCAAAGTAGAATAATTCCCCTCTTACCACTGTTAGGGTTGGGAAATCTCCAGAAGTACCATCTATATTATATACAAACCCATTACTTCTAACCACAAACATTCCACCACCTTCGATACCAGATGTTCCACTTGAACCACTACTTCCACTTGTCCCAGAAGTACCCGATGTTCCAGCAGTACCAGTTGAACCAGAAGTACCACTACTTCCACTTGTCCCAGAAGTTCCAGAAGAACCAGATGTCCCCGCTGAACCAGTTGTACCACTACTACCAGTAGTACCACTACTTCCACTTGAACCAGATGAACCCGAAGTTCCAGAAGAACCAGAAGTACCATCTGAACCTGAGGTTCCAGAAGAACCAGATGTCCCCGCTGAACCAGTTGTACCAGAAGAACCAGTTGTACCAGAACTACCTGAAGTTCCATCAGTACCTGATGTTCCAGAAGTACCATCTATACCAGATGTACCAGAAGAACCAGTTGTACCTGATGAACCAGTTGTTCCAGCAGTACCAGATGTACCAGCAGTACCTGTTGTACCAGAAGTACCAGCTACTTCAGCTATACTCTTAGTTTGTAATTTTTTATTAGTTGTATCATAGATTACTAAATCATTGGAACTACCAGTTTCTAAATCTAAGAATACACTACCAGTTACAACTAAACTTCCAGTTACATTTAAACTACCACTTAATTCAGCTTTTCCTGAGAATGGGAATCCATCACCAGTAGAGTTACTTAATACTTCTACCAATACTCCATCTGAACCAGAAGGTGTTACACTAACACCAGAACCAGTAAAGTTCATATTTCCTACTAATCCATTTACTACTGAACCAGTTTCAAATATGTATAAATCAGTTCCACCACCACCAGCACCAGCATTTAATGCGTATGAAGCGGTTACTGCAAATAATGAATATGATGATGTAGCCACACTCATTGAAGAGGTTTGGCTATTTTGTATGTATTCACTTAAATCAACACTAACTTCAGCATTTTCAGCGTAAGATGCTGTAATTGCGAATGAAGAAGAAAGAACGGTCATTGATGCCGTTTGTTCGTTTCTTACAAAGTTTTCTAAATCTTGTAGTGCTGCTAATGATGCTGAATCTAATCCAGCTACCGAAGATGCAGTTCCAGCAGTTTCAGCGAATATAGCATATGATGCTGAACTAACTGTTCCTATTACATTATCACCACTTATTGCTCCACTAATTTTAGAACCACCACTACCAACAACGATTTGTCCACTTGTTAATCCACTAAACTTAACTTTAACAGTATTATTATCAATAGATTCAATAGCTAAAGGAATAATCATTCCATTTGAACCAGTTTCATAAACCTGTACTATTGGATATGCTACATCAAAGTTATGAACAATAGTTACTTCAGTAGCATTTGAGAATGGTTCGGTTGTAGTTGGAGTAGATTCAGGTACAGGTACAAATTTGTTTGATGCCGCATCAAATATTAGAATTTCTCTATCTTCAGCATCACCCTCACCTCTATATGCTCCCTCAAATGAACCAGAAAGTAAACCACCTCTAAATACACTTGCGGTAATATCGTTTGCAGTAATATCGTTTACTGTAATATCATTTTGAACTGTCAAATCACCCTCAATAGATGCCGAAGTGTTTACTACGAAACCTTGAACAGGTGATACAGATGCCGTTACCGAACCAGAAGTAATTCTAGTTTGGTCTAAATCAAAGATTGCATCCGCTGGAATATCAAATAGATTTCTACCACTACCACTAAATGATGAACCACTAATTAGTGAGATTGCCCCACTTACGAATAATGAACCAGTTAATTGTGAACCACTCTCAGGTGCAAATACTACAAATCCGTTGTTATCACTTACTTGTGCGAATGTTGAACCAGAAGTAATTAAATCTAATTCTAAATCTGTCAACGATTCCGCTGGGATATTGAATAATCCACCACCATCACCTCTGAATAGAGATGCCGATAATGGAACATTTACAGTTAATTGATTTGGGTCAATCACAGCTTCACCAGAACCAGATTTGATTCTATCCAATTCTAAGTCTTGAAGTGCTTCCGCTGGAATGTTAAATAATCCACCACCATCACCTACAAATAGAGATGCTGATATTGATTCTGATATAAATACCGAACCACTAAATTCTGATTTTACAGATGATGTAGAGAATACTCTAAAGAACCCACTTTCATCAATAGATGCAGTTACAGAACCCGTAGCAATTCTATCAGCATCAAATGCTAAGTTAGCGATTGAAATATTTGTTAAACCACTACCATCACCACTAATTACACCACCTACATTTAGGGATTGCGATATTTCAACCGAACCACTAAACTCAGATTTAACTCCACCAAACGGGTCCTCAACAATGAATCTACCATCTTCATTTGTAGATGCAGTTACCGAACCAGTTACGATTTGTGCTACATCAAATGCTAAGTTAGCAAGTGAGATATTTGTAAGACCGGAACCATCACCAGTATAGATACCACCAATTTCTATTGATTCAGAAACAAATAACGAACCACTAAGTTCGGTTCTAACAGAACCAGTAGATTCTACTACAAATTTACCATCGTTAGATACCGATGCCGTTACTGAACCGGTTACTAATCTATTTACATCAAATGATAAGTTTGCTAATGAAATGTTGGTTAATTGAGAACCATCACCAGCAAATGAACCAGAGAATGAACCACTAAGTTCTAAATTTTCTCTTGTATTTTCCCATCTTTGAGAACCACTATTCCAAACTAATAAATCACCATCATCGGATTTAATTGAACCACTATCAACCAATATAGCATCAGATGTAGTAATTTGTACATCATGTAAATCATATAAGTGGTCTCCCAAATGAGGTCTTACCAATAATGTTACATTGTTACCATTCTTAGCAGTAACTACAGCGATAGATGATTTTAAGTTTGGAGCTTCAGGTTGAACATTTGTTAAACCACCTGGTCTTTGAGGGTCTCCATAAAGAATATCACCCTCTGCCCAAACTGAACCACTATCTTTTAAAGAACCCGATTCTAATGCGTTTATCTGAACTCCTCTTACATATCCAAACCAAGTTACAAATCCTTCTTGATTATTATCGATAGGTTCGGTAAGAATACCAACTAATAAATCCTCAGCGTAAGTTCCATCGGTTACTGATTTTATTACTCTAATTCTATTACCTTGTGCTGGTTGAGCTGGGTCAACCATTACTAAAGTACCATTGATTAGATTATTACCATCTTTGTTTACAACAGGCGGATAATATAATTCTTGTCCTAATTGAAGTGTAGCTTCATTGCCCTTCATTCCTAAATCAAGAGTACCATCGGTTTCGTTCCACTTCAATCTACCAGCTACACTCTGAATTCCATTATCAAAATTAATGAAATCTAAATAAGATGCGGTAATTGAAGATGCTGTGATATGATTTGCTACTAATTTTTCAGTAGTTGTTGTATCACCAACAATTAAATCGTTTGTTATAGAACCATCATTTGCGATAATAGTTTGTGATACATCTAAATTACCACTAACTTCAGTCTTACCTTCAAATGCAATTCTTTCATTTATATTAAGATTATCAGCAACTCTAATACTACCACTTAATGAAGAAGATTCTTCAGAAATATAGTAAAGTGTACCAGGAGCTGATTGAGGAACTGTAAATACGATTGAACCACTATCCTCACCATTATTGGTTACACCAGTTGAGAATAAATCACCACTACCAGTTGTATTGTTTGTTTTTAAGTAGAAGTTGTAATTTGGTGTATTTACATTGAATGTGTATTCAATACCTCTTACCAGCGTTAAAGTTGGTTCTTCTACACTATCCACCAAGTATGATGAACTATCAGCGTTAAATGTTATATAGAATGATTGAGATACAGCCTCTACTTCAGTAATTGATGATGAAATCACCAATCCACCAGTTACGAAAGTATCACCAATAACTTTTAAGTTACCTTCAATTGATGCTGATGAGTTTACTTCAAATCCATTATTTGGTGAAACCGATGCGGTTACTGAACCACTTGCGATAAATGAACGAGGAAGTACATCCTCAGCAAGTGCTGAAAGTGGAATATTAAATAAATCTCTACCACTTCCACTAAATGAACCACTAAAGTCTCCTAAGAATTTACTAGCACTTACCTCATTAGCTGTTATAGTGTTGGATACATCTAAATTACCAGTTACAAATGTACTACCTGTTATATTTAGATTACCAACTACCTCAGTATCACCAATTAAATCAATTTGTCCGTATAGTGGTATTTCATCAACTATATTGAATTCACCAGCCATTGCAAGGTGATTTTCACAATTATAATAAAGTGTATTTGGAGCGGAACCAGAAACTATCCAAGTTATAGTACCATTTTCAGTACCATTATTTGTTATTACACTACCACTATATTCAAATTCAGTTCCATCGGAATTTTGAGTTTTTATATAGAATGGATGTGAAGGTGCATTTACATTGAATGTATAAGTTAATCCTCTTACAATTGTAATTGTTGGGTTATCACCAACTACACCACCACTAAATCTATATGCGGATGAACCCTCATTGATAACATTAAATGTTGTATTTATTGAACCAGTATCAACAAATCCGTTTGATGATGATACTATGAAACTACCTGTTATTCTTACATCATCCTCTAAGTTAGTTGTTGTATTGACTACAAACCCTAAGTTGGGTGAAATGGATGCAGTAGCAGAACCACTAGCTATTCTCTTAGCTTCCTCAGCGAACTCAGCCGCAGGTAAGTTGGTTAATTGAGAACCATCACCCACAAAGAATGATGCCGATACCGTACCTTCACTTGCAGTAATATCAGTACCAACTTTAAATCCTTCATTTACATCTAAACTTCCACTAATTTTAACTGAACCCGTAAATTCAGAACCACTTTCAGTAGATTCTACAAAGAATCCTCTTTCAGGTGTTACTGAAGCAGAAACGCTACCACTAGCAATTCTAAATGCTTCTTCAGTAAGTGCCGATTGTGGAATGTTGAATAAACCACTACCATCACCAGTTATAACACCATCTACATCTAATGAATTAGTTACAAATACTGAACCTGTAAATTCTTGTCTATTATCTAAACTATTTCCAAATGTATTTGAACCAGAAGATGTAATTACAACCGAATCTATAAATGTTACATTTAACTCTCTAGCATTTATAGCCCCACTTACATATAAATCATTATCAATTGTTAAATCACCTTGAATCGAACCAGAAGTATTAACTACAAATCCTAAATTAGGTGATACAGACGCAGTTACAGAACCACTAGCAATTCTTGGAGAATCTTCTGCTAATGCCGATTGAGGAATATTAAATAATCCAGCACCATCACCTTTAAAAATACCATCGTTTATTTGAACATTTCCACTTACGAAAAGTGAACCAGTGAATAATGAACCACTATCTAAAGATTCTACAACAAATCCTCTATCTGGGTCAGTTGATGCGGTTACCGAACCACTACCGATTCTAGGTGCATCCCCACTAAGAGATGTAAATGGAATATTATTAAGTTGTGAACCATCACCAGCAAATGAACCAGAAAATGAACCAGTAAATTCTTCTGAAGTGATAATCGTAGCATCTAACTCATCTACATTAATCTTACTAGCAGTTAAATCATTTGAAATTACTACAGAACCAGTTATATCAATACTACTTGTAAATTGAGAACCACTACCAGCATTTACGATAAAGAACTCTCCACTTTCAACCGATGCCGTAGCAGAACCACTAGCAATTACAGGAGATTCTTCAGCTTGTACATTTGTTAATTGAGAACCATCACCAATGAAAAATTTAGAAGTAATTGATTCTGAAACAAATACAGAACCACTAAATTCTGATTTGGTAGTTCCAGTAGAATCTTCTACTCTAAATATGTTACTACCAGATTCAGGCGGTACTACTATCACCGATGCAGTAATAGAACCACTTGTAATATTATTTGTAAGTAATGCATCTTCAGTTAATGCTGAACGAGGAATATCAAATAAATCTCTACCACTACCACTAAATGCGCCACTAACTTCATTACCAATGAATCTATCAGCGGTTACATCATCAGTAACTTCAACATCTTTAGCAAATATCGTAGTTGATGCAGAAATACTACTATCAAATGTTGCTGGTACATTTACTTGGAATCCTAAGTTAGGTGAAATCGATGCGGTTGCCGAACCAGATGCTATTCTTGGTGAATCACCAGAAAGTTGTGCGGCCGGAATATTAAATAAACCACTACCATCACCCTGAAATAGTGATGCGGTTACTGATTCTGAAATAAATAATGACCCACTAATTCTAGTAGTATCACCCAATTCTATAAGTGATACTTCAGCTTGACCTGGAGTTTGTTCTGCTTTTACAAATAATCCACCAGTGATTGTTGTGAATGTATTTACATTCATTCCACCATTTGGATTAAGAGAAGCAGTAATTGAACCAGTTGCTATTAAATTTGATAATAATGCATCTGGTGCTAATGCTGAACGAGGAATATCAAATAAACCTTCACCACTACCACTAAACATAGATGCGGATAAACTACCACTTACTCCAAGAGAACCACTTAATTCAGTTCGTATTTCTTTTCTAGTTGTATCTTCTACTCTAAAAAGACTTGGTTCATCTGAACCTGATTTGTATAATAATGAAGCCGATACTGAACCACTAGCAATTCTAAATGCTTCTTCTGATAATGCGTTTAATGGTATATTGAATAATCTACTACCATCACCTTCAAATGATGAACTTATAATTCCACTTGCGGTTACATTACCAACAATCTCAGTTTCACCAATTAATGTTTGTTTATCTTCAGCTGAATCACCAAATATATTTGAACCAGATGAATAAACAATCGATGATGAAATAAAGTTTGTATATAATTCGTTTGTTGTAATTCTACCCGTTACAACCAAATCACTATCTATTCTAACATCTTGCTCAAATAATGAAGATGTATTAACTACAAATCCTAAGTTTGGAGAAACGGATGCAGTTGCTGAACCACTTGCAATTCTAAATGCTTCTTCAGTTAATGCTGATTGTGGAATATCAAATAATCCAGCACCACTACCACTAAACATAGATGCTGATACTGGGAATTCAAATTTTGAGAATGTATTAACTACAAATCCTTCATTTGGTGAAATTGATGCAGTTGCAGAACCACTACTAATTTTATTAATATCAAATGCTAAAGCTGATTCCGGTATATCAGTTAACCCAGCACCACTACCACTAAATACCGATGCAGAAACTCCACTTTCTACAAACACCGAAGAACTAAATTCTGCTCTATTAGTACCTTCTAATCTAAATCCAAATACTGGGGATACTGATGCCGTTACCGAACCACTAGCTATAAATGATGAAAGTAATGCATCTTCTGTTAGTGCACTTCTTGGTATATCAAATAAATCCCTACCACTACCACTAAATACTGAACCTGAAGATAGTTTTACATCACCGAAGAATGTTGAACCACTTTCTATCGAAGTTACTACAAATCCATCTTCTGGGTTTGTAGATGCGGTAATTGAACCACTAAATATTAATGAAGTATCTAAATCTACAATAGCAGCTACTGGAATATCAAATAGTTTAGCACCACTACCACTATATGATGAACCGCTTTCTACTCTAACCTCTCCAAAGAATGTTGAACCACTAGCGATTGAAGTTACAACAAAACCATCTTCAGCATCAACGGATGCGGTTACTGAACCAGAAGTAATTTTACTTATTTCAAAAGAAAGTGCTGATTCTGGAATATCGAATAAGTTAGCACCACTACCACTAAACGAACCACTAATTTCCTTTGCTTCAATTGATTCAGATACAAATAATGAAGAACTAAATTCTGCTCTATCTGCTCCAAAGAATTTAAAACCATCCTCTGGGTCAACTGATGCTGTTGCTGAACCACTAGCAATTCTTGGTGAATCACCAGCTAAGTTAGATATCGGAATATTAAATAATCCACTACCATCACCAGTGTATATTCCATCTTCTAATGTAACTCCACCACTTACAAATAAAGAACCTGTAAATTGTGAACCACTTGCTTCAGATATTACTATAAAACCATTTTGTTCATCAACTGAGGCTGTTACATTACCATCTTGTATTTTTGTTGCAGCTACAACCTCTTCAGCTAATGCAGATAATGGAATATCAAATAAACCAGCACCACTACCAGAAAAGAACGAACCAGAAATACCACCACTTACAAAAAGTGAACCACTTAATTCAGTTTTTACCGAACCAGTTGATTCCACTTTAAAGAATCCTTGAGGTGAAACAGATGCGGTTACAGAACCAGATGTAATTTGATTTGTTACTAATGCATCTTCAGTAAGAGCAGAACGAGGTATATCAAATAAATCAGCACCACTACCAGAATATGTTTCTCCATCGGATAATGTAATACTACCACTAATTCTAATTGAACCCGTGATTTGAGAACCACTTTCTAATGATTCTACTTTAAATCCTTCATCGGGTGAAACCGATGCGGTTACACTACCACTTTCTAAAGATGTTGCTATTAATGTTTCTGTTGATAATGCAGATAATGGAATATCGAATAAATTAGCACCACTACCAGAATAAGATTCACCATCTGCTAAGGTTATACTACCACTAACTTTAATTGAACCAGTTATCTGAGAACCACTTTCTAATGATTCTACTTTAAATCCTTCATCGGGTGAAACAGATGCGGTTACACTACCACTTGTTATTTTATTTGTTACTAATGCATCTTCAGTAAGAGCAGAACGAGGTATATCAAATAATCCAGCACCACTACCACTAAAGATAGATGCAGATACTGAACTACTTACAAATACAGAACCACTAAATTCTGCTTTAACATCACCTTCAGTATCTTCTAATATAAATCCTCTTTGTGGGTCAACCGAAGCGGTTACTGAACCTGAAGTAATTTTATTGGTTACTAATGCATCTTCTGTAAGTGCTGAACGAGGAATGTTAGTTAATCCCTCACCACTACCACTAAAGAATCCCGCGCTATCAAATGGTATTTCAACAACACCATCGGTAGTTAGTGAACCAGTTATTTCAACCGAACCTGTAAATTCTTGTCTATCGGTTAGTTCATCACCAAATTTATTTGAACCAGATGAGAAAAATATAGATGAAGAAATAAATTCAACTAAAATTTCTCTTGCTACAATTTTATTATCAACAACTAAATCACCAGTAAATCTACCATTACCATCAACAGTCAATCCACCATCAAATGAACCAGATGTGTTAACTAAGAATCCAGTTTGTGGAGAAATTGATGCCGATGCAGAACCTGATATTAATCTACTAGCATCTTCTACTAAGGGTAAATTTGTTAATTGTGAACCATCACCTTGAAATGAACCACTAAATGAACCACTAAACTCTTCTAATTGAATTTTAGTAACAAATAGTCTATTACCAGCATCATCCGATGCAACTAATGCAAAAGAACCAGAACTAATACTACCACTTTCAGGAACCCCCAAATTAGGCTCGGCTTCTGAAAGGGATAAATACTGATACCTATCCAGCGATACGTCCTGCGGACGAGTTACTTTTACTTTACCACTTAGTAATTGACCCATTTACAACTCTTATTTTTATTCATTAGCGGTTTCTAATATAGATAGAACCACACTTAAATCAGTAGAACCAGAAAAAACCAGTCCATAATCTTCCTCCAATACTAATTTACCAGCCACAACAGGGGAAAATGAATCACCTGTTGGTATCGGAAAATTAGTTACAAACTCTACTGGAGTTTGTGTTTCCGTTACTGGGTCTTGAATTGCTCCAGATATTACAGTAAATAGTTCTCTTATAATATTTGATGAACCACTTTCAGCTATTAAATTAGTATTAATTGATTGTGTTACGCTTGATTGATATAATCTATCTACATCATCAGAACCCGTTACTGATTCATTTAGAATAATTTTCTGAGCAAGTGTATTTGTGTACGATATTGCATTTATTGATGCTGTAATTTGATTTGATGGAATCAATAATACACCATCTTTATCATAAAAAGATAGTGCCGCTTTATTGGTTCTAATTGTACTACCACTATTAATTATATCAAATGTTACAGCGTTTACAGCGGTTTCAACATATTCTTCATATCTTGATGATGAAAATCCAAATGGAATTTCTTGAAGATTATTATTGAATCTAGTGTAAGCAGCTACTTCTTTTTTAAGGAAATTTTTATTTTCAACTATTAATGCTGATGATGAGAAGAAACTTCCTGAATTTGCAATTCCAGCAACTTGTGGAACTGGTAAAATTCTGTTTGGTGCTAACTTAATTACAACTTCTTGGGTTTGTGTACCATTGTTTGTAATTTGAGCCGATAATATAATAGTAGAAACACCAGTAGGTGCTTTATACACCTGGTCTTCCTCACCAGTCAAAGTTGCAACTACTGATTTAAATGCGTTTAATGGAATTAATTCATCTGCCATGTTTTTTCACTTTATCTTATATAAATATTCAACTTTAATTTATTACCCTTCCAGAGCGAGAGAGAATGGTGTAACTAATGAGAATAATGAACGAGAGAATGTTCTACCCTGTAATGTACCAGTTGCCTGATTAATTACAAGTCCCGTACCAATCTTAAAGTCACCAAGTTCGTTACCCGCAGTGAAGAATACTCTACCTCCACCCAATTCAACAATTTCTTTATCTGGGTCTGGAACTCCATTACCACCTTGGTTAGGAGGTAATGCTTTATAAGTTACACCAGAACCAGCATATGAGAAATCATGTCCAGTAGTAATAATTAGTGAACCAAATAATTCCAATGGTGCATTTCTAGCAACTTTTTGGAATAAAGTTCTTAAATATCTATTTGTTTCTGCCGTTTCTTTCTTTTGTTCGTTTATCACTACACTAGCATCACCATAAACACCATTGTAGTAAGATTTTGCAGCTTCAATACTTCTCTCATTACCACCATATAGTAAATCAGTTGAAATAGCATCTAAAATAAATCCAGTATCTCTATAACATTTTTCTTCGTTATATTCAAAACCTGGGAATGCTGCTTCAGTATATGAAATTGCCGATGATTGTAAATATTTCTTCGCTGCTCTTAATTCATTGTAACCATTTCTTCTATTCAAACTAGCGAATGTTAATTGGTCTTGCTTAATAACTTTTTCAGCCATTCCTTTTGCGAAATCAATACCATCGATTGTTTGGGGTTTTTGTTCAGTAATTGCTACTGAAGGAATATAGTAATAGAATGTAGCCGCTTGGATACTTCTTTCGTTACCACCATATACCAAATCAGTTCTAACCGCATCTATGATGTAACCCAAATCTCTACTACAACTTACATCATTGTAAGCGAACTCACTCCAAGATGAAGATAAAAATGCGATAGTTTCTTTTTGAATAAATGTTTTGTTATTCACCAATAAATCAGCCGCAACTAATACCGATGCTGATGGTTCGTTCCATTCAATATTTTGAATCACATTTTGAGCCAATCCACTAGCATATTTGATACCAGTAGTTGTTGGGTCTAATTGAGATACCACCGAAGGTACACCTCTTTCAGTTGCCGATGATGGGTATTTGAAGTAGTAATTACCAGCGATAACACTTCTTTCGTTACCACCATACAATAAATCGGTTGCTGCTGCATCTACTATGAATCCAGTATCTCTTCTACATTTAGCTTCATCATAGTAAACACCACTCCAAGAAGAAGATACATACTGAATTGTTTCTTCAGCGATAAATGGTTTGTTCTTTCTCAACAAGTCAAACGATGCGGATACTTCGGTAGATGCTGTTACGAATTGGATATTTTGAACCAATGCTTCAGAGATTCTACCAGCGTATTTCACACCATCAGTTGTTTGATTTGCTTGAACTGAAGTTGCTTCCGATGGATATAAGTAGTAGTATTCACCAGCGGTTCTACTTCTTTCATTTCCACCATATAAGAAATCAGTTGCAACTGCATCCACAATATATCCAACATCTCTAGCACACTTATCTTTGTTGTACTCAAATGTACTCCAACTAGCAGTTAAGTAAGCCAATGATTCTGATTGAATGAATGTTCTATTGTTTAGTAACGATTCGTTACCAGCAATTCTTTCAGCTGATGGAGATTGGAATATTTGGTTTACAATTACTTTTTCCATCATATCACCCGCGTACTCAATTCCAGTTACCGTTGGGTCTAATTGAGCGTTAGTTGCTGATGATGGATATTTGTAATAGTAATTTCCAGCTATTACACTTCTCTCAGTTCCACCATAAAGAATATCAGTTGAAATAGCATCTAAGATGTATCCAATATCTCTCTTACAAGTTTCTTGGTTGTAATCAAACTCACTCCAAGAAGATGATAAGTAAGCGATTGATTCACTTTGAATGAATCCTTTGTTATCTCTTAATAAATCATAAGATTGTTGAGAAGCTGATGATGGTGATACTAATTGAATATTACTAGCAACTTTCTCAGCCAATCTACCAGCGTATCTGATTCCATCCAATGTTTGGTCTAATTGAGAACCAGTTGCTTGTGATGGATATAAGTAGTAGAAGTTTCCTGCTTTGTTAGTTCTTTCGTTACCACCATATACAATATCAGTTCTTACAGCATCAATAATGTATCCAACATCTCTCTTACAAGTTACTTCATCATAATCAAAAGTTGACCAAGATGAAGATAAGTAAGCGATTGTTTCAGTCTGAATGAATGGTGTGTTCAATCTCAACAATTCAGATGTTACAACTCTTTCAGAAGATGCAGTTACAAATTCAATATTTTGAATAAGTTTTTGTGCCAATCTACTTGCGTAATTGATACCATCTAAAGTTTGATTTAATTGAGCTCCTTGCGCTTGGGATGGGTATTCATAGTAGAATTTACCATTTACAATAGATGCGGAATTAGCGTTCCAAATTAAATCTTCAGCTGCTCCACTAATAATCAACTTAATATCTCTAGCACATTTAGCTTCATCATAAGATGCCGTACTCCAAGAAGATGATAAGTAAGCTATTGATTCCGATTGAATGAATGAAATATTACTTCTTAGGATTTGGTAAGCTGCGATTGTACTTTCATCAGTTGATGGAGTTGTATAAGTTCCAAACAATGGAAGTGAACCAGTTCCATTAGAAATAATATCAGTTACAATCTCAACCGATTCTGAAATAAATGAAATATTTTCTAATGAACCACTAGCTGATGAAGAAATGTATTGAGTAACATTTGTTACTTTAATGTTCTCATTTAAGTTTTCAACTAATGTTGGGATAACACTCACACCATCTTCAACAATACCACTAACTGATGCGAATGAAGAACTAATCTTAGTTAATTCAACTTCACCAGCAGAAGATGCTGAAATGTATTGAGGTGTTGATGTTACTTTAATATTATTGTTAGTATTCAAACTAGCTGATGGAATTGGTAAAGTATTCTTATCAATCAATTCAGTTACCAACTTAGATGCGTAAATTACTGCATCAGTAGTTTCACCCAATTGTGCGGTTGTTGCTTGTGATGGGAATTTATAGTAGTACTGTCCAGCTACGATTGAGCGTTGGTTACCACCCCATCTTAAATCAGTTGCTACCGCATCTACGATGAATCCAGCATCTCTACTACAACTAGCTTCGTTGTATTCTAAGTTTGGATATTTAGCGTTTACAAATGCAACAGTTTCCGCTTGGATAAATTCTCTATTTTCTCTAATTGAATCGTAAACGAATTCAACTTCGTTTGAAGCAGTTACAAACTGAGAACCACTTAGTAACTCATTTGCCAATGATTTAGCGTAATTGATACCAGTTACAGTTGGGTCTTTTTGTTGGTCTACATTTGGTACACCACCCACAATCGCTGCTGATGGATATCTATAATAGTAATCTCCAGCAATAACACTTCTTTCATTACCACCATATTTCAAATCAGTTGCTACTGCATCTATAATATACCCAACATCTCTCTTACACTTAGATTCGGAGTAATAGAAATCACTCCAAGAAGAAGATAAGTAAGCGATAGTTTCGTTTTGGATAAATTCTTTGTTTTCAACCAATAAGTTGTAAGATGCCGAAACTGATGATGATGCGGTTACGAATGTTCTATTTCTTACAATGTGTTGAGTTAGAGTACTAGCATAATTGATACCATCTAATGTTTGTTGTAATTGAGAACCAGTTGCGGCAGATGGATATTCTAAGTAGAACTTACCATTTACCACCGATGCGGAATTTGAGTTCCAAATTAAATCTTCCGCTGCACCACTCACAATCAATGCAACATCTCTACTACAACTTGCTTCGTTGTATGAGAAATCACTCCAAGAAGATGAAATGTAAGCGATTGATTCAGATACAATAAATGGTAGGTTATTCTTAATTAACTGATAAGCCAATTTAGCTTTTGGAGAATCAGATGGAGTTGTGTACTCAATAATCGTAGGTGCCGAACCACTTCCATTCTCAATAATATCAGTTACAATAGCGATTGATGAAGATACAATCTTAGATTGTAGTTTATCAGCTGATGATGCTGAAATATATTGTGGAGTATCCGTTACCTTAATTAGGTTATCAACATCGGTATTATTTCTTACGATAGTTGGTTTTTGAGATAATCCATTTTCAACAATGTCCACCACAATTCCAAATCTATTATCAACAATTGAAAGTTCAGCCGTTGATGCAGATACAGAAGATGAATATTGAGTTGTGTTTGTAAACTTACGTTTGTTGTAAGTATTATCAACAAAATCAGCAATAGATGATGTTGTATTTTCAATAATATCATTAATTAATGAGAATGAACTACTTACGATTGCTAATTCAGTATCAGTTGTATAAGTTCCAGTTGGAGTTACAACATATCCAGATTCACCTGCTATTGTTGGGTCACCCAAATCACCATCTTGGAATATACTTCTAATAGTTGCCAATGATGGTTTACTAATTGTAGGTGAAATATATGTGTTATGGAATGCATAACCTAATGGGTTATTTGCTAAAATTCCAGCTTGTGTTCTCATTGAATCATCCCACTCAGGAGAAAGACTTCCATTTTCCCATAAATCGGTATATTCAAACATTGAGAAGTTTAACAAATATAGATATTCTTTAGCAGCTACCTCAAATGCATCAGAATCAGTTTTCCAACTATTACCACCATATCCCGATGAATCCCACAATCCAGCATCATATGCCTCTTCCATTGCAAGATATAAATCACCAGTCTGCCAATCAGATGCCAAATAAGAATATAGTTTTATATCATCTGCAGGTAAACCATGCATATGTAATGTGTGGAATATGTGTTCAATTACTTCTTGTGCATCTATATCACCAGAACCAGATATATCACCTGTTGAGTTTAGATACCAAACCATATCGTTTTGTACATGAGTATCAAACAAGTTTGTTAAGTTCCAATATAAAATACCAGCATCATCAAGGAAGTTTGGAGTATAATCACTTCCAGCTCCTCTTGCTACTCTTTGTATAGTTGGTAATCCAGCGTGGTAAGTTCCACTATCACCACTTAATGTTTTAATTAAATTTCTTTGGAATGTTTCATTTATTCCCGAACCACTTGGGTCAGTAAATAATTCAAACATACGAGCAACTTTCTCAGTAAATGCATCAGGTACAGCAGTTTGTCCACCAACATCACCGGCTACAACAATTCTTACACCATTGACTGTAACTTCTTTTTTGAAGAAATCACTACCATCACCAGTTAAAGATATAATTGAACCATTGTTGTATTCTGAATCTAATGTAGGTCCAGCTATTTGAGTATAAGAACCCGTTGTTAATTGTTGTGGAGTATCTAACTCAGAAGTTTGGAAATGCTTAGCGATAGTAAATGGAATATCATCAGAACCTAATCTAATAATATCGTTAATCATATCAATACTTGCCGATACAATTCCAATTTGTGTTCCTTTGTTTTGAGATGCAACCTCAGTTAATCTTTGTGCGTACTCAATACCAGCAACAGTTTCTTCTAATTGATATCCAGTTGCTTGTGATGGATATTTGTAATAGTAATTTCCTGATTTAACGCTTCTTTCATTACCACCATATAGTAAGTCAGTTGCTACACCATCAATGATGTAACCCACATCTCTACTACACTTACTTTCATTGTATTGGTGAGTTGGGAATGAGGATGATAAGTATGCAATTACCTTAGATTGGATAGTTGCTTTTTCATTTACAATTGAGTTATAAGAATCAACAATAGTAGAATCTGCCGATGAGAATGTTACATTCTGAATCAATTTCTGAGCTAAATTACTAGCGTAGAAAATACCATCTAATGTTTGGTCTAATTGTGAGCTTGTTGCCTGAGATGGGTATTCTAAATAGAACTTACCATTTACAATTGAAGATGAATCAGTATTCCAAATTAAATCTTCAGCTGCCCCACTTACAATCAATCCAACATCTCTTCTACATTTTGATTCATCATATACAAATCCACTCCAAGAAGATGATAAATAAGCTATTGTTTCTTCCTGAATGAAATCAATGTTATTTCTTAGGATTTGGTAAGCCGCAATTGTTGATTCATCGGTAGATGAAGTTGTGTAATTTGTAGGTACATATCCACCAACACCATTTGTTATAATATCGGTTACAATATCAATAGAAGATGAAATAAAGTTTACATTTTCTAAACTACCACTAGCAGATGAAGAAATGTATTGTTCAATATTTCCAACTTTGATATTGTTGTTTGTGTTTGATACAATCGTTGGAATATTTCCAACTCCATTTTGAATCACATCAATCACAATTGCGAATGATGAACTAATATCAGATACGGATTGAGTAGCTGAGTTAGTTGTTTGAATTGCGTTTGTTACTTTAGTTAATGATTCAATACCCTTATGTTCTGTTGGTAAGTTATTTAATCCACCTAAAATTACATTGTTAATAATTTCAAATGAAGAACTAATTTCAGTTAAATTACTACCACTAATAGCCATTGAACCACTATATTGTGGAACACCATCAACCTTAATATGATTTTCACTATTAAGGATAATTCTTGGTCTTTCAAACTCTTTGTTTAGAATCACATCCTTAGTAAGAGCTTTAGCGTATCTAATACCCTCAATAGTTTCTCTTAATTGGAAAGTGGTTGCCTGTGATGGATATCTGTAATAGTAATCACCAGCAATAATACTTCTTTCATTGCCTCCCCATAATAAATCAGTTGCTACCGCATCTAAAATAAATCCAACATCTCTCTTACACTTAACTCTATTGTAAGTAAAGTATGGATATAAGTTATCAACAAACTCAATAACTTCGGATTGTATAAATAATTTATTATTTCTAATTCTATTGTAAGCTTCTAATGTGTTACTATCGGGATTTACTAATAGTGTGTTTTGAATAATTTTTTCTGATAATCCAGCTGCATGTTTTACACCTGTAATTGTTTGGTCTAATTGAGTAGTTGTTGCCTCAGATGGATATCTATAATAGAACTCACCAGCCACTACACTTCTTTCATTACCACCATAAACAATATCAGTAGCGATAGCATCTAGGATATACCCAACATCTCTCTTACACTTAGATTCATTATATTCAAATGTACTCCAAGAAGAACTTATAAAGTGGATAACTTCATTTTGAATCAATCCTTTGTTATCCATTAATAAATCTTTAGTTGCTCTTCTTTCTAATGATGAAGTTACTAAAGTTATATTATTAATTAATTTATTTGTCAATCGTTGTGCGTAAGTGATTCCATCAACAGTTTGTGTTAATTGTGAACCAGTTGCATCTGATGGGTATAGGTAATAGAATTCTCCAGCATTTACTGCTCTTTCATTACCACCATATACGAAGTCGGTTACAACCGCATCTATAATGTATCCAGTATCTCTTCTACATTTAGCTTCATTGTATTCAAATGTACTCCAAGAAGAAGAAAGGAATTGAATAGTTTCTTCTTGAATTAAACTTTTATTTTCAGAGATTAATTCTGCTACTCCTAAAGTTTGTAATTCAGGTAATTCTAAAACTTGATTTTGAAGTATTTTATTAGATATTCTTCTAGCGTAATTAATCGCATCAACAGTTTGATTCAATTGTGAACCAGTTGCTGCGGATGGATTACTGTAATAGAAAGATGCCGCTTGTACAGAACGTTCATTACCACCATAAAGAATATCAGTTGCTGCAGCATCTACAATATGTCCAATATCTCTTCTACATAATATATCTGAGTAAACAAAATCACTCCAAGATGATGATATGTATTCAATTGTTTCATTTTGAATTAATACCTTATTATCTAACAATAATTGATGTGATGCAGATGCTTCATTTGAAGCAGTTACAAATTGAATATTTTGAATTAATTTTTGAGTAAGTTTACTAGCATATTCAATACCATCCAATGTTTGATTTAATTGAGATGTTTCAGCTTGAGATGGATATTCTAAATAGAACCTACCATTTACAACTGATGATGATACAGTACCCCAAATTAAATCTTCAGCCGCACCAGATATTATTAAGCCAATATCTCTACCACATTTTACTTCATCATAAGAAGCAGTACTCCAAGACGAAGATAGGTATGCTAAACTTTCTGATTGAATAAATGGAATATTATTTCTAATAATTTGATATGCAGCTATCGTTGATTCATCGGTAGATACTCCACTACCAGTATCATATAAACTAGCGGTGTACGAACCAGATGAACCTAATTGTACTATGTTATAAACTATTGATACCGATGAAGATATAAAATTAACATTTTCTAATGTACCACTTACCGAAGATGAAATATATTGAGGTACATCAGTTACTTTTATACTAGCTGATGTATTTGATATTTCGGTTGGTAAAGAACTTGTTCCATTTTGTAAAACATCAATAACAATTGCATATGATGAACTTACATTATTTAGTTCATATTCAGATGGTGTTATTGAAGATGTAATTTGTGATGTATTTGTTACTTTTATTGAACCAGATGTATTTTCAACAATAGTTGGTAAATCATCTACACCATTTTTCAATATTTCTATTGTAGTTGCAAATGATGAACTAATTTCATGTGATTCATCAACCGAAGCACTGAATGAAGATGAATATTGAGATATATTTGATATCTTAATATTATCAACATTGTTAGTAGTTATTTCAACAAATCCTTTAGATGGAACTTCAATATATCTTTGAGTATCCGAAATTGGTAAATTATCAACTACATTGATAATACCACTAGCAGATACATTATTACCATTTACATAATATAATCTATCCGGTGCTTCTAGTGGAACGATAAATGTTAAAGTTCCAAAGTTTACACCATTATTAGTTACACCTTCATTATAAAGAGCTTCTTTATTTGGCTTTCTAGCAGTTTTAATGTAGAATGGATTTAAATCGTATTTTAGAGCATTTACTGAGAAGGTGTACATTTCACCCCTTTTCAATGTTAAAGTTGGGTCTTTAATACCATCTGAGAATGAACCTGTATTTTCTTCGGTATTAAAATATCCACCTGCTCTTACACCATCAAACTCATCCAATTGAGCTCTATTGATAATATAATAATCACCAGTTTCTGGAGTAACAACTTCGTAGTAAGTTGAGGTATCAAAAGAACCACTCAAACTTAAACTACCAGAAGTACCATATTTAATGATATCAATAATATCTGAGAATGAAGATGATACTTTTAATGATTCACTAACTGATGAAGTTATAGAACCTGTAATTTGTGTATCACTACCAAACTTAATACCCGAATCTGTGTTTTCAGTCAATTCAAAAGTTGGTATGGAAGTAGTAATTACAGTTTTTACTAAACCATCACCATATGAATCTTTAGGAATTCCAATAGTAGAAATTGGGTCTCCTATTTGAGATTCAGGCACTGGAGCTGAACCTGTTCCGATTGTTTCTTCAGTTACAATAGAACTACCACTTTCAATAATTTTAATTACAGTATCGAATGAATTCTCTACTGAATTAGCTCCTCTTAAATCTAATTTAATTAAATCTCTAGCGAAGTTGATACCATCTACCGTTTCACTTAATTGTGAGAATGTAGCTTGTGATGGGAATCTATAATAGAATGCTCCAGCTTGAACACTTCTACCATTTCCACCATATACTAAATCAGTTACAACTGCATCTATGATGAACCCAACATCTCTAAAACACTTATCGTTGTTATAGTTTAGATTTGGGTAAGTATCATTGATGTAATCAATTGTTTGTTGTTGTACATTTGATTTGTTATCAATGATTGAGTTTTTAATTGTTATCTTAGTGCTATCCGCTGATGTGAATGTTTCACCCAATACAATCTTCTCAGAAATACCACCCACATATTTGATACCATCAACCGTTGGGTCTTTTTGTTGAGTTGTTGAAGGAACACCACCTACAATTGCTGCAGATGGATAACGATAGTAGAAATTAGATGCGATTCTACTTCTCTCATTACCACCATAAACTACATCAGTTACAGCAGCATCTATAATAAATCCTATATCTCTCTTACAAGTTGTTTGGTTGTATGAGAACTCACTCCAAGAAGAAGATAGGTATGCTATTGTTTCATCTTGTACAAATTGTTTGTTATTAAGAAGAACATTCTTAGCATCTAATTTTGCTTGAGATGGGAATGAGAATGAACTACCAGTTACAACTGCTTCAGTAATTCTACCAGCATATCTCAATCCATCTAATGTTGGTACTAATTGTGTTGTAGGTGTTGGAGATGCACTACCACTTAAAATTGCTGCCGATGGATATAGGTAATAGAAGTTACCAGCAATAGCACTTCTCTCATTACCACCATAGTAGATATCAGTTTTAACTGCATCTAAAATATATCCAGCATCTCTTCTACAAGTTGTTTCGTTATAATCAAAAGTACTCCAAGAAGAAGATAGATATTGAATCATTTCTTCTTTAATGAAATCTTCATTTTCAGTAATTGCGTTCCAAGCTCCCCTTCTTTCAACAGATGCGGTTACGAACTCAATATTCTGAATAAGTTTTTGTGCTACTTCACTTGCGAAAAATACACCATCTAATGTTTGATTTAATTGTGCACCTTGTGCTTGTGAAGGATATTCATAGTAGAACTTACCATTTACTATTGAAGATGATACAGTTCCCCAAATTAAATCTTCTGCGGCGCCTGAGATAATTAAACCAACATCTCTTCTACATTTACTTTCATCATAAGATGCGGTACTCCAAGAAGAACTCAAATATGCAATTGTTTCATCTTTGATGAAATCAATATTGTTTCTTAGGATTTGGTATGCCGCAATTGCATTTGATGATGAAAGTGGTTGTGATGGATATTCACTAGCAGTATATGAGCCAGTTCCATTTGCGATAATTGATGTTACATAAGAAATAGAAGATGAAATGAATGATACATCCTCTAAACTTCCACTAAACGAAGAAGATATGTATTGAACACTATCGTTAAAGAACTTAATATTTTCGTTTGTATTTGATACAATTGTAGGAATCACACCTACACCATTTTCTACAATATTTGTTATAGTAGCAAATGATGAACTAACTTTAGTTGCCTCAGTTAAAGAACCACTATAATCCGTATTCTGAAGTTGATTTGTTACTTTGATTAACCCATCTATACTAGCTGTTAATGGTGGTAATGAATCAACACCATTTTGTACTATATTTGCCACAATAGCAATTGATTGAGAAACCAAAGTTGCTTCGGTAGATGTTGATGATAAACTACTACTAATGTATTGTGGAGTATCAGTTACTTTAATTGTACCTTCCCAAGAAGATGTTGGTTGAGGTATAACAGATTCACCACCAGCTATGATTGAGGTAACAATATCAAACCCATCACTTACATTTTGTATGTTAACGGATTCAGTTACCGATGATGTTATTGGAAGTACACTACTTACATTTATTGGTGAAGATATACTCCAATTAAAACTTCCAGTATTTTCAGCAATTGAAGCTAATACCGAATCATTACCAAATCTAATGATATCTTCAACGATTCCAATTGAACCACTAATATACTTAGATTCAAACTCAGTACCACTAATCGATGATGTTATGTATTGCACATCACCAACCTTAATTCGTTTTTCAATATTTCGTTTAGCGGTTGGTATTTCAATCAAATTAGATTGAGCAACTTCCAATGCAAATCCTTTAGAATATCTGATACCCTCTAAGGTTTCTTCTAATTGAGTTGTGTTTGCGATTGATGGATATAGGTAGTAGTATAGACCCGATAATTGAGAGCGTTCCACCCCACCATATCTTAAATCGGTAATCACACCATCCAAAATATATCCAGTATCTCTTCTACATTTTGCTTCGTTATATGAGAAGTTTGGATATGTTGTATTAATATATGTAATCGTTTCGTCTTGAATTAGAGAACGATTTTGTAATAGTGTATCAGCGATAGTAAGTGTAGATGCCGATTGAGTTACGAATGTTTCGTTTTTAGCTAACTTCTGAGCTATCCTCTTAGCGTACTTAATACCATCAATTGTTTGATTTAATTGTCCACCAACAGTACTATTATTTACAGTTGCCTGGGATGGGTATTTGTAATAGAAATTACCAGCGATTACACTTCTCTCATTACCACCATATTTGATATCAGTTGCTACCGCATCTATGATGTATCCCAAATCTCTTACACACTTAGCTTCATTGTACTCAAATGTACTCCAAGAAGAACTTACATATGCAATAGATTCGGATTGTATAAATCGTTTATTTTCAAACAATAAGCTGTATGCATTATCAGCCTCAGCAGTTGTTTCTACAAAAGTTGTATCTGATAATATATTATCAACCATACCAGCAACATATTTGATTGCCGTTAGGGTTGGGTCTTTTTGAGTTGTTGTTGCATCCGATGGATAGAGGTAATAGAAGTTACCATTTCTCACCGATTCTTCATTACCACCATATAATAAATCATGCGCAGCACCACTTACGATATAACCAACATCTCTCTTACAAGTAGTTTGGTTGTATTCAAACTCACTCCAAGACGAACTCAAATAAGCAATCGTTTCTTCTTGAATAAATGGAATGTTTTCAATTAGTAATGCGTAAGCATTTTGATAATCAATCGTTGGATTTTCGTTTGAACTACTCTGAATAATTGCTGGTGCTGAACCTGTTCCATTATCCAAAATATTATATACAATAGATAACGAAGAACTTACTGCTTCTCTAACATTTAATGATGAAGATAAATCAGTAATATATTGAGTTGTATCGGTTACCTTAAACGATTGAGATGTATTTAATTTTATTTCTGGAATAAAATCTAAACCATTTTCTATGATGGAAATAATAGTATCAAATCGTTCACCAATTGTATCTTCCGTAATATCAGATACCGGTGATGATTTGTATTGCTCGACATCACTTATTTTAATTGAAGAACTAACATTATCTACATAAATGTATGATGATGTAGCTGCATTACCTCTTTCAATTATATCTAAAACAATATCATAATTAGTATTGATTGTACTTAAATCATCTTCAGATGCCGTAGTTGATGAAGTTATTTGATTATCACCACTAACATTCCATACTGAACCCGAATTATATCCTCTATCCGATGATACGGCTAAAATAGGAATTTTATTTTCAACTCCTCTTTCAATCAAATTAGATATTAATCTATAATCAGATACAACTGTTTTTGCATCTTTATCACTTGCTTGTGCACCTGTATTGAATTTTTGTAATTCATTAGTTACTTTAATACCATCTTCAGTATTTGTAACTAAATCAGGAATTTCACCCAATCCCCTTTCAATTGTATCAACAATAATTGAGTAATTATCTTGTACATTTAAAAATGCTTCAGTATTACCACCACTACCAGTGATGAAACGAGAACCAGACGCATACATACCAAAATCACCAAATGAAGTGTTGGAGTTAAGTAATACTGCTTGCCCACCATCAATTACTTTTACTGAATATGCAGAGAAGTTTGTGAAGAACGATACTAACTGAATAAATCCTCTACCTACAACTTGACAACCAACACCGTTTGGTGCAACCTGTGTATATGCATCAAGTACCATTGAAGCAAGAGGTGAATCAGGATGAATTCTATTACCATCTACATTCAATCCACCACCACCAGCAGGAATATCCTCATATGCTTCTAAGAATGAGTTTTCCTGATTGGAAATCATTGAACAGTTCTGAACATAAGGAGATGTTGTAATAAATGCGTTTGGAGCAAATGATATTGCAAAACCTTTCTGGGAATCATCAACTGATGGAAATACTCTTAATCCAGCAAAAGTCATCTCTGCTAAATAGTTACCACTATTTACCCAAAATAAATCTTCGTTTTCATTCTTAGCAACAACTTTGGTAACCCTTAAACCAGCTCCCCAAACAGTTGTGTTTCTTGGAAGTTCAACTGGATTATCTTCTAAGTAAGTACCAGCTTGTACATCAATTCTAAAACCAGTAAAGTTGGAACCAGTTGGTAAACCATATCTACCATCATCACCAGGAGTTACTATCTGAGCTGCTCTCTTAATTGTTCTAACTGGGAATTGTGGTGAACGTCCATCATTGGAATCATCACCTCTAGTAGCAGATACATAAACTGTTGCATCACTACCTCCGAATTCTGCTACTGGAATACCACCAAATCTTTGAGTATCAACCGATACATCAGAAAAAGATGCGGTTGCATCTAATCTACTTTCTGCTCTAGCAAATGTTAAATCACCATCAATATTAATTGAACCAGTAATTTGAACCGAACCAGTTATTCTTTGTGGTGTGGTTAAATCATTACCAATATCGATTGATTGAGAAACTAAAAGAGAACCAGATATAAAGACAGAATTACCTACGGATATACTATCCCTAAAAATATTTACTTCTTCAATCTGCTTTTGTGGTATTAATCTAGCCATTATTATAGAATCTCTGCAATTTTACCTTTAACTTCAAAATCAGTTCTAACCACATCGGCAGGAACTCGAGTAATATTTTCCGTAAATGTTATGGTTATTGATGTATCATCAAATGTAACACCATACCTATCGTTTGGTTGCTTTACTCCATATAAATATACATCTAAATAATCTTTCGAATCCGCAACAACTAAATCCTCATAAACAAATCTATATCCATTTAATACCAATGTAAAGTTATCACCATCTAAAGAAATTGAAGTGGGTATTACTTCAAAAATGAATGTATCATCAATTACCTCCAATACAAAGTTTTTAAAAGATAACCTATCTCTTTTTTTGGTAATACTACCTAAATCTATATGTGGTTTTGGTCTTGTTGGCATTATCTTACTCTTTCTAAATCTCCTTCGATTTTAACTTCATCAGTAACTTCAAATGCCCAAGGTTGTCCATAATTTGGGTCATTTGGATTTTCAATAGTTGTTGGAAAATTTGCTCTTATAAATTTGATATGAAAATCATTTCCAATTTGTTTATATTCGTAATCTCTAGGTGCAATATAACCACCCCATACAAATACATCAAATCTATTTTGTTCTTTTCGTTTAGTAGATAATCTACTATCTAAAGTTTTTAATCTACAATTTTCTACTTTCCAAATCCAATATAAAGGATGAACTAAGTCGTGAGGAACCATAACGAATTCATTTGGTTCGTTAACTTCCTTCATTATATTTTTTAGTGTCTTTATATTCATAGTTGTTCAAATTTACCTACAATATCCACTTCATCATTTGCATCTAATTGAAATCCTAAAGTTTCATTAAAAGTAAATGATATTTCATTTGTACTTCCATTAAAAGAATAAGTGTAAGTAGATGCCGGTTTGAATTCAGTATTTATGTAAACTCTAAACCAATTTAATGTATCAAACGAACCAATTAATTCAGTTGGTAAAACCGGCTTTCTTACATTTGTTATTTTTACAATAGCACCATCACCAGTAACGGCATCACCACCATTAACTAATTCAGCTCTTTGTGAACTTCGTATTGCTACAAAATCTATAACATTCTGATATTCATTATATATGTTGGGATTAGTAAATGTTAATCCACTTAAATCTGTTTCAACACCCCATACAACTTTCTTAGGGGTAAATGTTTTTTTAACAGTTGGTTTTTCATCATATGTTTCAGGAAGTAAATAAGCGTTTACTACCATAGTGAAAGAAGTTCTAATGATTCTTTCTGAACCTTCTCCCACTTCTTGTTGGTTATCAAATGAATCAATACGAGTTCTAAATTTGAATCCATCTTCTTTACCCCAATATCTATCAGTAGCATATTGAAATGCTTCTACAATCTTATTCATATGTTCGGTAAATGATGTCCAAATCATTACCTCATAAGTTACCGTTACATAATCAGGAACCGAAACTTCATATTGTTCAAATGCTTTTTTTGCTCCAGTTTGTAATGAAAATCTTTCGTATCTATTTTGAGAAGAATATTTTTTGTAAGCTGGTAAGGTGTTTATATCCTTAAATTGTGCTAAGTTTGTATCTCTTTCGATGGAATTTCTTTTGAACATTACTAAAGGAATTTGAATCTTACCCCTTTGGTCTCTCAAATATCCTTTTGCTCGAGCATTATTCCATCTTTCAGCATTTCCGTAAAGTAGAGGAACTTTAACTTTACTATTGTGTTCTTCTACATCAGGAATGATAGTATCCACCATATACTCTGCAATAGTAGTATCTACATCTAAAAGTTTTACACCTTTAGTGTATTCTGGTTTGATACCTCTTTGTAATGCTCTATTTGTTTCTTTCTTATTCATTAGATAACTCTCATTTCAGTTTGAATAGTACTTCTTCTTGTCATAAATGTTGAACAAATGATTGAGAATTTCTCTCCACTTTGTCCACCAATTAGTTGGTCCTCTCTTACATTATCGATTTCAAAATATGCATCATTGTGCATGATAATATCACCGATTTCTGGATAGAACCCTTTATCTTTTAACTTAATACGATTGAATCTGAACTCTACATTTTGTCCACTATCCGGTCCAAATCCTTCGTAAGAAATAGAAGAATCATCTCTTTCAATCACTGCAGTACATTCTGTACCTTGATAATATGATTTATTTAGAGATTCACCATAAAGGTTTGTTGAAATATCATCAATAGCAAGTTTGAATAGAACTACCGTAGTTTCAATTACAGCATCTACCAACTCTCTTGAAATTGATTCAAAGAATCTTATATCTCTATCTAATGCAAATCTTGGCATCTTATCCGGTGTATATCGTTAATGGAACTTTTCGTAACATTTCTTGCTGATAATTAGATTCGTTATTTCTAATTTCAAACTGATTTTTTCTACTTAACTCTTCTAAGTTTTCTCTGAGTTGTTCAATCAAAGCATCTTTTTCAGTTTGAGCTTCAGCTCGTAATGCTGCTCCATCCAACGATATTTCGGAACCAGGAATAGGTACTGAACTATATTTTTCTCTGATTGCTCCTAATAGTTCTTTAGCAAGAGCAAGTGAATATTTTCTAATCCATTGTTTACCCACATCATTTATAGATGTATATGGGATAAAATCATATCCAACATTTGAGTAATCCGATACTACATCAGATGTTACCGATGTTGAGTTTTGAATAAATTCATCTCTAACAAAATATTCAAACCATAACTTACCAGCAGTTGTTGGGATTGGAAAAATTTGTAATTTATTATTTACGATATTAAATGAGTGTGCTGATTTTCTAATAGTATCATTAAACTCAATTGCCTGCATTCTTAATACATCTTCAAATATTGGCATTAACACAAATTGTGCTGCCGGTGAAAATGAACCAAATCCAAACTCATCAATTAAATTTAGAGTACCTTGTCCACTTACCGAATAAGGGTCAAAGAATCTATTTACCGCTGGAGTTGCTTCGTGAAATACTGTTGTTACATCAATTCGGTTTCCGCTTTCACTTACATTAGCAAATAAAATATCTAAATCGTAATTTTGTTTACCCGCTACCAAATCAATAGAACCACTTTTAATATCAGTATTACCACCAACACCAGCTAATGTACCATAAGCATCTGAAATGGCTACTAAATCAGGTAGATTTGAACCTTGTACCAACTTTCCACTATAATTTGTACCAGTTGGATTTCCTTTTAATGTATCTAAGTTATTTCTAATGTTGAATTGATTAACTTGTGCAGCATACTCTGCAGTAGCTTCTTCAAAACAAGCAAACAAACTTTCATCAACTAATTCCACATTTTGTATGGGATATCCTAATCTTTTTGCACACCAATTAGCTATTTTGGGAGCATCGGCTTGGAACTCAGAATCAGAATCATAAGTTCCGAATGGAGTATCTCCTACTGAAAATGATGATGAACCAGGGTATATGTATTCTACTGACATAAATTATTCCTCTCTTTTAATATCGTATCTATAAATATAAAGAAATATAAGAATAGTGTTTTTATAAGAAGCATAAAAAAAGAGGGAAGATTTCTCTCCCCTCTAATTTATAATCCTAAATTACTTCAGATTAGATAGATGCTAAATCTTTAACATAAATCTTACCATAGTACTCAGGTCTTACCATCTTCTTAGCGTATCTCGTCATAACACCTCTTCTTGGAGTGAAGTTAGTTGGGTCATACACTAATGGAGTCATAATAAGTGGTACATACGGAGCGTAAACAGCACCAGTTTCTAGGAAGTTGCTTCCTCTAAATCCTAATAAGATTTCGTTAGAAGTCATATAAGGGTTTTTGTAAACTGTGTATCTGTTAGCAATCGCACCTACTGAAGTTACACCAGCAGCGAAAGACATTGCATCTTTATCAGCTGAAACAGTAAATCCAGGGATTGATTCTAAGATAGTACATACATCAGGAGATGCTACTACAAAGTTAGCTCCACCTCTTAATGTTAATTGGTGAATCTTATTAGATACTTTGTTTAATTTAGTACCTAAAGTTTGGAACCAAGTGTTCTTTTGGTATGCAACACCAGCAGTTCCAGCAGACCATACACCAGTTGAAGAGTTGTACTCCTCACCGATTGTAGCTGACCAGTACTCAGTAGTCAATGCGTTAGACTTTAACATATCTAAGATTTCTAAATCAATCTCTAATGAGATGTAATCAGATAACATAGAAGTTAATTCAGCTTCAGCATCGATTGAGTGGTAAGCGTTAAGGTCTTGCGCCAACTCAGGAGTCCACACAGCCTTTAACTTTCTAGTCTTAGCAACAATTGCTTCAGATTTCAATTCTAAGTCAACTTCTGGGATATCGATATCAGTACCGAAAGTACCAGAACCAGCAACTTTACCAGTGTTCATTCCATCTTCGAAATCACCTCTTGAGTAATCAGCAGGAACTACTGAGTAAGTTAAGATAGCGAAATCTGCAGCAGATGTACCATATCCAGCAGATGCAGATACGAACATTACTAAGTTAGAACCAGCAGCACCGTTGAATTGGTTGATAGTAGTTACGATTTCATCATCAGAGATGTTGAAAGAGTTAGCACCATCTAAATCAGCAGTTGCAGGAGCAGCGAAAGTAAGTTTAGCGATTTCACCATCAGAAATTGATTGTGATAAAGAAGCGTCAAATCCTACCTCTGCCCAAGAAGCTGAAGCGAATGTGATATCACCTACAGCGATAGAAGCAGTTACATCATTTGCAGAGTATCCGAATCTACCATCTCCGTAAAGACCGTTTTCAGCAACATTAGTTGAACCTACATCCGAACCATCACCACCGAAAAGAGATTTTCCAGAGAATGCTGGGTTACCACCTTGCGCAGTACCATATTTGAAATCAAGATAGAATACAAGTCCAGAAGGTAAGTTCATAGGTTGTACACTAACGAATTCTTTAGAAGCAATCTCACCAAAGATTCTTCTTACTAAAGGTAAAGCTACACCGCTCCACTCTTCAGAGTTATTAGCAACACCAGTTTGTGATGCTTCATCAAGCAATTGTTTTGCTTGGTTTTCTAAAAGAACAGACATTGCGCCTTGCTCTTTCTCATTTAAACCTTCAAGAAGACCTGTATTTTCCCACTTAGACTTTAATTGTCTAGTTTCAGCCAACATAACTGACTGAGGGTTTTTGCCTTCCATTAGTTTAGATAAATCAAAATTTGCCATTTTATTTTTCCTTTTTAATGTTAGTTAAATTATTTGATATTAGCTAATTGTTTAAATCTTTCAGCTAATACATTTGTGTTTTCAGAAATAATTTCTTTTGCAGGTGCAGTAGAAGCAACTGGTTTAGATGCAGCTTCAGCTACAACTTTCTTAGTTCTCTTCTCAGTTCCTGTAAAATTCATTGATTCTGCTAACGTAGCGTAAACTAATTTTACTTCTCTAACAGATGATGTTCTGTCTAAGTTTTCAACAACTTTAGATTTTTGCTCATTGTTTAAGTTATAAGCTCTGAACAATCTATTAGCGTATAATAATTTTGCGTTAAGAAGGTTTACTTCGTTGATGGTAGATTGTAGAGTCTTAACAGTTGAAAGAGCTTCTTCTAATTCAGTTTGTAGTCTAACTACCTCTTCATTAGCCTCTTCTTCGTGTTCTTCTTCTTCAATTTCTTCTTCACCTTCGCCGTATCCCATTTCTCTAAGAATTTCATCCAAGTCGATTTCATCATCCTCATCTTCATCTTCATCTTCATCTTCAGCTTCAGCTTCTTCAGCTTCTTCTTCAGAATCCATTTCGATTTCATCTTCTTCGGATACTTCATCCTCATGTTCTTCTTCAGATACTTCTTCTTCAGAATCCATTTCCTCTTCAGAAATTTCTTCTTCATCTTCCATACCCATTTCAAGTTCTCTAATGATAGACTCCAAATCTAACTCATCTTCTTCTTCTTCAATTTCTTCTTCAGATTCTTCTTCTTCGATTTCATCTTCCTCTTCAGAAATTTCTTCTTCAGATTCTTCTTCTTCGATTTCAGATTCTTCTTCTTCCGAAATTGTAGCGTCATCAGCGTTAGTTGGGTCCTCAACAGAACCTTCACCTTCTTCCAACTCGTCTCCTACCTCTGCAGTTTCTTCTTCAGATTCAGGTCCAAGTTCGGTGTGTGCGTCAGATGCAACATCAGATGGTTCAACTGGAGAATCCTCATCACCGTTACCAATATCACTTGAATCTAATTCCTCTTCGATTTCTTCCTCTTCACCTTCCATTTCAGCTTGTAGCTTCTTTGATAGGATTGATTGTAATCTTGGAGTAAATGCTTCCTCAAGTGCAATCTTAGCGTTAGCGATTGCAGTTTCTCTTACAGCTTTAGCATCCGCAATTGCTTCTTTTAACAATTTTGAATTTGCCATTTTACTTTTTATTTTTAAAATTTGCTGAAGTTATTTGAGGAACCTCAATATAGAATAGTGTAAATTGGTTGTTCGGTCACTAAACATTAAAAGTTAGTATTCATTAACCAATGAAACCCACATAGTCGTGGGTTATTATACGAATAAATATATAAAAATTTATAAAACAATAAAAAACTAAAGAAAATTATAAGTTTTTTATAGAATTGGTGTAGTTACTTTGTAATTTTACCTTTTTTGATATCTCTTTCGAGTTCTTTTCCTGCACCTAATAAATCATTAATTGCATAATCTAATGGTACATTTCTATATTTGGCAAGTTTTCTAACTGCCATCATTACGATTCGTTTCTCTTCAGTAGAGTATCCTTCGTTAATTGATTCGTTAAACATTTTGATAATTTTCTTTTGTTTAGGATTATTTGGTCTACCAGCAAGTGCGGCAACAAATTCCATTCTTTGGGGTAATCCGCCCTTTTCAACATATTTAAGAAGTTTAGTAAAATTCAATGCGTACTTAGAAACAAAATCCTCAACTGCTTCAGGTCTTGTACCTGTAAAGTAAGCAATCTTTTTGATTTGTGGTTCAATACCTTCGTTTACTGATTCTTCAATATATCCTTTTTTCAAAAGTGCATTTCTGAAAGTTTCTAAATCCTTTTTGTTTTTGAAGATTTGGATTCCAAAGAAATCACTACCATCTTTGTGTTTTTGTTTTCCATCGTGGTAAGAGATTGTGTATTTAGCTTTACCAATACCATCTTGCTGTCTGAATCTTTTCTTACCTTCTTCAAAGGTTACTTTCTCACCATCAACTTCAACTTCACCATCAGAGTGTAGTTTTTCCATATCATCTTTAGATAGTTCAATTTCAGAGATAGCTCTTTCTCTCATTATCTCTCTTACGATTTTTCTAAGTTGTTCTTTCATCTTTGGTAATCCTTTATGTTTTGTTGCTGCGAAATCTTCAATCTCTTTTTCACTCATTCTATCAGCAATATCTTTTATTTCATCCGAAACCTCTGAAGCAGGAACTTCACCTCTTTTGAATGCTAATGCTAATCCGAATAGTTTTTGTTGTTGTTGAGATTGTGCAGGCATGGTATTACTTTATGATTTTCTTTTTAATTGTTTATGAACATATTGAATTCTTTCAATAGCGTTTTCTAAATGTTCCATTGCTTCCAAAACACCATCTTCTTCTAACATTTCAAGTGCTTCTTCAAAATCAATTTTTACTGTACCTGCAATGTTTTTTAAATCTCTTTCTTCTTTTTTGAATTTACCTTCTTTTAATAAATCAGTTAGTTTAATTGTACCTTCATTATTTTCCATATCCTTATCAAAAGATGATTGGATTTTATCTGCTAATTCATTAGAACCATCTCTTCTCATTTTATCTAAGATAGCATCAATAGTAAGTTGTCCATCCCAAGAAGCTTGTGAAGTGATTGCCCCAACCATTTCATCCGAATCATCAAAGTTTGATGTTGCTGAATCAAATCTTTTACCATAGATAGAGTTTTTTTCTTCCCACTCATCTCTTTCAGGTGTTCCAAATTCAGGAGCTTCGGAGTAATCAGGTCTTTTTGCTAATTCCGGCTTACCATATAAATCAGCGAAGATTTGTCTGTTTGCTGAATGGAAGTTTGCATCTTCTAATGCATCATGTACCAAAGTTAGCATTTTCTTTTCATAATCTTCCTTACCTAACTTATCAGGAGTTAATCCTAACCTTTCTGAGAATTTATCAACAGTCTTAACTAATACTTTGTTTGCTTTTCTTGGAGTTACTTTTGGAGTATCATCTGATTTTGCATCAGGTGCATCGTATCCAGTATCTTTAGAGAACATATTTGGTTTCTTCTCTCCAGTTGGTACATCTACTGCATCATCTTTATCAGTTTTTCTTTTTTCGTGAGAACCAGCTTTTACAGCAGCATCTCTAGCTGCTTTGGTTTTGAATACTGATACATTACCAGTTTCTTTGCTTGTTGCGGTGAATGCTTTCTCAGCTTCTAATAAATCAGTTAGTTTAATCATTGTATTATTTTTTACCTAATCTTTCGTTTGCCATATTAATATCAATATCAGCAATCTCATAGTATCTACCTAAGATATTACCCATATCTTCATATAATGCATGTAACCTTTCATCTAAAGCTCTTGCTTCAGTTGCAACCTTATCAAATGCTTTATCCATTTTATCCAACTCACTCATATTTCTTTTGATGGTTACTTTATCGAACCAATCATCATTTTCTGAAAGAGTTAATGTTTTTGCTGCTTCAACAATACCACCCAAAGTTTCTGCTACCTCAACGATATCAGATTGTCTTTTCATTTGTTCTTGGTATGCTTTATAAGTTGAGATAATTTCTAAGAAGTGTTTCTTAACTTCATTTGATAATTTTTTTTCACCTTCTAATGATTCAGATAATGAAAATTTACCATCTACGATTTTTACTTCGTTGATGTTAGTTTTTCTAATATCATTATATCCTTTAGATACTTTAGTACCTCCTTTGTTCTCAACTTTCAAAGTAAATTTGTTGTTGTGAACATAATCGTATATGTCAAAATTCTTTTTACTCATTATGCTAACTCCGTTATAATTTCTCTCATTAAATCTTGTGCTTTACAAAAATTTCCACAAACATCAGTACCAATTTGTTTGATTACCGATTCGTTCATTGGAGTCATAAATGCACCATGTGTAGATGGGTTGGAAACAAAATCCCAACCGATTAGTTCAAAATCTTCACCAACTAAAAGTTTGTTATCTTTCATTGGTTGAGTAGAACCCATACCTCTTGATGAGATACCTAATAGGATTCCAGCTCTTAATAATTCTTTTAGAATATTTCCAGAAGGAGTAGGTAAGATTTCAACTGTACCTACAACATCGTTACCTTCCCAATGTACCTCTTTAATATTATGTGATACATTCTTTAAGTTGATAACTGAAGAATCTGGGTGGTCTAATTCACCCAATGCTCTTCTTTCTTTGATTAGTTGTTGATATTTGTTTATCTCTCTTTCTAAGATATTTTTTGGGTACACTCTACCATTTTGGTTTTCTGCACCTGCTCTTTGAAGGATACCTTTAACCATAGTTCTTCCTGATGAATCTTCGTTCACCCTTCCTTCAAATAAGTTTGTTTCTATTAATAGGTTTCTCATATCGGTTATCCTTATTTATATTTCTTTAATAACTCAGCAAATTCTTTTTTCACACCAGATGATAATCTTTTGTGAATTCCAACTTTTGCTAACATAGGGATTGCTTCTTTCATTTGTGAATTATCAATAGCAATACCAGTTCTACTTCTTGATAACATAGGTCTTTGTAAGAACATTCTCATTTCAAAAGCTAAATCTTTAGAAATTTTAACTCCTTCAACTGATGAAGTTCTACCAGCTTCAACATCTTTCAACATTGCAACTTTACCCAATCTTGCTTCATTTACCGATTCTCCAATTAAAGAATCAACATCAGCATGGATATCTTTCCATTTATTAAATTTTTGATTACGAATTGCACTATAAAGAGCCATCGTATATTTTTGTGAGTTGTTATGAATTCTTGATTTTACTAAATCAACTGCTCCATATATAGGTTTTCCTTTTTGGATTGAATCAACTGCTACTTTAAATGCTTTATATTGATTGAACGCATCTTCCTTTTTTCTATCTGTGATAACTTGGATAATGTAATCTTTTGCCTTATCCATATCACCTTTGAACTTATCTAAGATTTGCTGTGCACCTTTATCGTTTTTTTGTAGTGCTCTTTCAAAGTTTCCGATTTGTACTTTTGCTAAACCTTTAGCATTAAAGTAATCTCTTTTATCAAAGATACCATATACTTTTTCAAAAGTGGAATCTTTTGATTTGAATTCTTCGTTCATTTTAGAACCACCACATCCACAACCACATCCACATCCTGCAGATTCGTTTACCGATTCTTCCTTTTTCTTACCAGCTCTTAAAGCAGCTAAATCAGATGCTTCAATCTCACCATCACCATCAACATCTAATTTATGTTGGTCACCTTTTAAATCTTCATTCTTTTCTCCTTTAGCGTTCCAAGCAGCATCAATCTTATTGAAAAATTCTTTCTTTTCCTCATCAGACATTGATGGGATAGATTTCCCTGCTTTCTCTAAAGCTTTTTTGAAAAATGTTTGATACTCAGTTTCTTCAGCCATAATGGCTCTGAGTGTGTCTTTAATAGTTTCTCTGGTAATATTCATAATTGCCAATCCTAATTTATAATTTGCTAATCTGCGTTACAATAGTGTTTAATCTTTCTCTAATCTTAAAAAGATTCTTTTGTGTTCTTTTCCAATATTGGTCAGAATTTAAATCACTTTCTTTTTTAATTCTACCATACCATCTTAGGAATGTTTCAATTTCAGAAAGTTGTTTGTTTACATTAGAAATCCCTCTACCAATTTTTTGCTTTGGAGTGGATTCATCTTTTTTTAATTCTAACCAACGATTTTCACTAACTCTTTTGTAACCACTTGCTTTATTTATAGTATCAACAAATTTATCATCGTTTTCTTCATCTTCATCAGTACCATCAGTATCTTTGAAAGCATTAGGGGTATTATAACCAGCCACATCACCAGTAGTGGTAGCCTCTTCAATATCTAACTCATCTTGCTCAATTTCAGCAATTAAATCTTCAATTAACTCCCTTAACTTCATATCTTAGCTTTCAATTCTTTAATTAATTCGTATGACATCATTATAGATGAAACATGATTATCAGAAACAACTTTACCAATTTTAGTTTTAGATAAAACAGAAATAGTTTCTGTCAACTTAATTTTAGTTACTTTATCTTTAACATTTTTTTGGATTGATTTTAATTCATTCACAATATTTGGAATTTCTTTTTGTATATATGATTTAAATCCAGTTGTGTTTGTTAAGTTATTGATATATTCTTTTAATAAAGCTTTTTGAGATTCATTTAAATTAGAATACTTTTTGTTAAAAGTTTCTACTAAAATTTTATAAGTAAGTAATCTTAAATCTTTATCTTGTTTTTTATAATTTTCAACTAATGTATCTTTTTTTGTTTGAGTTTTGATAGATGGATTAGATGTGATAGATTCAATGAGGGTAATCTTTGAATTGAATACATCTTTTACATCATAGTTATCCATCTTTTTAGATTCAAAAATCTTATAGATGGATGCCAAAACTCTATAATTAGAAATAGGTGAAGAAAGGAATTCATCCATATTGAACGATTCGTTAATCTTTTTGATAAGATTATATTTTTCTTTGTGAAGTTGTTTTTGGTCAATACGATTGTGTGCTTCATTGACAGTATCAATAAACTTTTCAGCTCTTGATTCTGAACTATATTTTTCCTTCATAAGAAGTTCGTACAATCTTAACTCTTTGTTTAACTCTGTTTTTGGGCTAAAAAATTCCCTTACGATTTTTTTAGCTTTTTCAGTAGTATCACCATTCAATACTTCTAAAGTGATTTGCCTCACCAAAAGTTCGAATAGAATACCAGTATTCTTAAATTTTGAATGTTTTACCCTCTTCATTGTGTTTTTATCCTATAATAATATATCAATATACGATACAATACATCGTATATAAATATAAGTTAATTTTGATTTCCTAAATTTTTATTCATCAATCAAATTTGCGTCATCTAAAAAGTCTCCGTTTTCACTCATCAACCTTCGTTTTGCTGAAACTCCGTTTACATATTCTCTAGCAACTTTATGCGTAGTTTTACTAACTTTTGATTCAGTTTTCTTTAACGCTTTTTGATTTTCTTTTTTACCCAATGGGTCTCTCCCATAAGGATGTTTATCTTTACCATAGGTGTTTCCCTCTTTTGGTCTACCACCTTTGTTCTTTAATTCAGTTTTTAATTCTTCCAATTCATCCTCTACATCAGTTGGGTCTGTCTCCATTGCTGGGTCATTACCCTCATCTTCAATTGAACGATATCTAAATCTATCTTTTAAATCATTGATAAGTTGAGTTTTTTGGAAACCAACTTCATCATCACTAAAGTTAAAGATATTTTTGTATGCCCAATCTTTAGATACCATATTTAATCCCTGAATATCTGAAACTAATCTAACTTTCTCACTCCAAAGATTTACTTTTTCTTGCTCATAAATTGTAGATGGATTTACTAAATCTAATTCAAAATCTACCATTTCAGCACCTTCAATACCTTGAGCAGCTAAGTGAGTTACTGCTAATTTAGTTAACTCTGAAATAAGAGTTCTTTGGATTCTTTCAATTGTTCTTGCAAATCTCACATCTTCTGCAGCAAGAGTTGCTTTACCATTTACATTCTCATCATATCCCAAATATGCTTTTGGAATTTTGAGAGCTGCAAATAGTTTGTTCTTTAAGTAATCAATATCATCGATAGCAGTATATTCTAAACCACCCAATGAATCAATTTGAGTACCACTATCACCACCCCTAACAGGTAAGAAGAAATCTTCAGTTAGGTTTTGAACATTATACTTTAAGTTATAATCACCAGTCTTTTTGTCAACAAATGGAGTTTTCTTCATTTTGTTGATAATTCTTTGCATGTAGTTATCAACTTCTTGTGGTGGAATGTTACCAATATCAATTTTGAACACTCTCTTATCCGGTGCTCTCATAATTCTATGAATTAACATTGCATCTTCCATCAAAGAAACTTGTTTCCAAATTCTTCTACCATTCTCAATCATTGCCTTTCCGTAAGGAAGGAAGTTTGTATCTGATAATAATCTGAAGTGGACAATCTCATAGTTTTCATACTCACCTTTACCATTTGGGTCGTGATTTACTTTGAACTTAATATAATTTGTATTAGTTGGGTCAGTATTCTCTAATCTTTCAGTTTCGTAAACTGGAAGTGGTCTTACATTTATAATACCAACACCTGGTTGAATTTCTTGTAGTAAAAAGAAATCACCATACTTAACCATATTTCTTGTCCAAGACCATAGGTTAAATTCTATATTCAAAATATCATAGAAAAGGTTTTCTAATATTTCTTTTACTTTTTCGTTTTTTGATTTGATTTGTACAACTTCACCGAATTCGTTTTTAAGTGTACATTCATCTGCGTATATATCTAATGCCGATGAGATAATTGGGTCATTATCCATAGCATCATAATCTCTGAATAGTTCTCTACGAACTTGATGGTATGCCATCGATTGAGCTGCCATCTGGTCTCCATAAAAAGACCTTTGTAGTTTGGTGTACCTATCTCTTAAATTCATTAAGTTAGTACCACCCTGCTGTCTATCATCTACATCAACAACTTTTCTCTTTCCATCCTTGTCAACCTTTACGATTGCTTGAGTAGAAAAGAGTTTCGTTAATCGATTAAAAAATGAACTATTGTTTTGCTCTTCTGCCATTTTGTTTCCTTATTTTATAACCTTTATTCTTTTATCTTAATTATGAGGTCACCCTCACCCTTAATAACTCTATGAAAAGTTTCTTTTGGTATTTCTACTACATTTCCACTTTTCAAAGTTTTAGGTAGTTCGTTATCCATTTGAAACTTCCATCCATTGGATTGAATAACTTCAACTACTCTATCGTTTTTATCTCTATGCCAAACCAATTCTTCAGATTCTACATCTTCTGAAAAAGTTCTTACAATAACATCACTCTCAATAACTTCTTTATATGGATTCATTACCAATAGAAATTACCTTGAGTAATACCTAAAGATTTACCATAACGAGGTAGGTTACAAGACCAATACCCAGCTTTGGTTCTATCTTTTTTATCACTACAATTATGTCTATCCGCAAATGCCTTTCTAGCATCCTTGTCAGAAATCTTTGCAGATAATCCACCCTTTGCATCACCAAAGTTTACCTTAATTACATTTCCTTTTTTGTTCTTAACATAAACTTGATATTTCTTAGGACCTGAACTTCTTTGTGGTTTATTGAGATTTACTTTCTTTCCATTATATTCTGCCTCATTAATCTCCATTGGAAAATCTAAAAGAACTTTTTTTCCTTCATAAATTCCCCACTTACCTAAATCAGATTCTAATAACCAAATATCATCCTCATCAATAGAGTTCAGTTTTCCTTCATTATACAAAGAACGTGCCTCATTATATAGTTCGAAATAACCCTTTGAACCATATCTAAATACATTCTCCACCAAAGGTGTGTTAGTATCTATATGATATTGTAGTGCCTCCGAAAGGTTACTTTCGTTACATTCCAATATAATATTATTACTCAAACTATACATATACTGTATAAATATTAAAAACTAAATTTATAACCATTTAGATAAATCTTCGATATCATCTCCGATTTGCATCTGCCAAGGGTTATCATCAGAATCGTTTCCACCATACACCCCACTATAAGTATATGATGAAATACTATTGATTGCCTGTTTGGTTAAATCAATACCTTCTTGTCTCAATCTCAGAGCAGTATCCCTCACCCAAAGTGAAATAGCCAAAGACATTGTAAGGTCATCGTTATAACCTCTCATTGCTTCAGCTCTACCATTCATCCATATAAATGTGAACAATTCATCAATAGTTCTAACTGAACGAATGATGATTGATTTTTCCCTTATATACTCTTCCAACTTTGAAACAATTAAAGGTCGAGTTCTTGAGGTGGTTGAGAATCCCGCAACCATACTTTTATCTTGAGAACGATATCTATTTGAGTGTTGATGTTCAGTATCTACATACTTTAAATCCTTACTCATATAATAAAGGTTTCCATAGTTTCTATCAATAACTTGTTGAATCGTTGCCCAACCAATATTAGCGTTCTCAATTACTAACAATGCGTTGTTATATTCAGTTGATAGAGATACTAAGAAATTACCAAAATCTTTGGTATCTAACTTACCTCTATATTCAGCTACTTGTTCAGATGCTTCAACATCAATAACATGGGCTGCTGAGTAATCCGATGAATCACCTCTCGCAACATCCGCTACAACTATATATGATTTATTATAATCGGGAAATTGCCATTTCCATAAGTTTCCATCGAACCCACCCTTTTCAATAGGTTCTTGTACATAAGTTTCTTTATAGAATTGAAGAACTTGTGGGTCAATTACTGAATCACCAGAAGACACAAAATCACAATCACATTCTTGTGCTGCTCCCTTTGGTCCTAATAGTGTTTCTTGTTCATCTCTCCAACTTTGGTCTCTTTCTGGATGTACACTCCAATGTAATCTAATATTATTAAACCCATTTGTTCCATCTTCAGAACCTACCCAAGTTTTGTGGAAGAAGTTACCCACACCATTTGGTGTTGAAAGGATAATTGCAGAACCACCCGTTGATAAAGTAGATTGTGCAGATACCCAAATCTCTTCAATCTTATCGATAAATGCTGCCTCATCAAATACCAATAAGGATAGTGCTTCAGAACGACCCGCATCTCCTGCTGCTGAAGTTGCTTTGATTTGTGAACCATTTGAATATCGTAAGGATAGTTTGTTATCTTCAACAGTTGTTAACTTTAACCAACTTGGAAGATACTGATTCATCACTCTTACTTTAGTTACTAAGTTTTTAGCAACCTCTTGTTTAGTTGCAATTACCAATACATTGTAATCATCATTAAATAACATTTTCCAAAGTGAGAATCCAGCAGTTAAGGTTGAAATACCAGTTTGTCTGGATTTAAGAATAATATTATATCTATGGTCTTTGAAATCAGTTAAAGTAGTTTCTTGAAACGGAAAAAGGTGAAAGGGAATTTTTCCTCTCACCGGATGTTGAATCATACAATACTTTTTCATAAAGTATATAGGGTCAGAAGCACATTTTTTGTACTCTACCGCTATAATCTCTTTTAATGATTTCTTTTGTGCCAAAATCTATTTATTTTTTTCCGATTTTCCAATACATACCACCTGTAACAAATGGTGCAAGTTGTGAGGTATTAGAATTGTTTTGAATACCTAAACCTAATTGATATAGATTATTCTTTTTACTTTTTAGGATTAACCCAGCGCCAACATTACTGATTACATCTTCTTTGTTGAATCCTCCGTTTAATCCCCAATAAAATTCGTTCTTAGGTAATTCTTTTACAATCGTTGTATTATAAACAGTTGGGATTTGGAAGAACCAATCCACATCTCTTGATTGAATTTGGTTTTGTGAAATGATATCAGTTAGGATACCATACCCTAAAGTTGGATTTGGTTTTTGTCCTAATGAATCAGTAATACCTTTTGGAAAATCATATGTAAGATTAAGTGTATCCTTTACTTCGTATTTTGCGAAATAATCTTCTACGATTTTCAAAGTATCAATATCGATTGGTACTTCTACTTCAACTGTTTCTACTTTAGTGATGTATTTTGGTATATATGTTGGAACTTTTACTGTTTTTTCTACAACAACAGTATCTACTTTTTGTTCCAATAACTCATAATCTTTACCACCTACATTTATAATTTCTTTATCTTCTTCTTCACCACCACAACTTCTTAATAATAATACCACACATAGTGCCATTATCATTATTGTTTTTAAATCAAATTTCTTTAACCAACTCATAATTTCTATCTTTTAATTTCTCATAGGCAGCGTTTCTCTTTTCAATAACTTCAGTAAGTTCTTTTTTACCATTCTCTATATCTGTTTCAATTTGAGATTTTAAAGTTTGTACATCTTCATTGGATGACCATTTTTCTATGGAGCCATCATCATTCACATATTCGTGAATGTTGGTAACTTCATTTAAAGCCAGATTCCATTTTTGTAGGACTTCGGTTCCATACGCCGCCATGTTTGAATACACTTTATATTCATTGTAAGCTTCCCACAATCCATCTTTTTTTATAATAGATTCCCTCTCCGATAAGCACTTAGAACAATAACCTGTCTTACTAATTAACTTTTTATCAGTAGGTCCATATTTTAATTTATCACAATCTTCCGATTTACATTCAGCTAATTTTGATAAAAACTTTCTAACTGAGGCTAATTCTGAAGATGCTTTTGATTGTTTTACTTTACCATATGATTTTTGTTCCCAAACTACACCATTCTCTTCCCAAATATCACCAACTTCTCTTTTAGTTGTTTCTTTGATATTAGAAAGTGAAATTTGAGTATCCTTATCATACTCACCAGTTTGAATCATATTTACCAACTTCCTACGAGTTGGATGCATGAATTTTTTATTGAATTGTTTCTCAGCCATATTATGTAACTTATATATCCATATATATAAGTATTAAGTTTTTTACTATTCGTAAAATAACCCAAGAATCTGATTGAGAGGTGCGAATGTGCCCGTTAGTTTGAAAGTTTTCCCACCATACACAAATACGATTCCTTCGTTTGGAACAATTTTATTCTTTCCTCCGATAGAATTTAATCTTTCCAATTCTAATTTTAGTTTTTTTACTTTCTTAGGGTCACCTGATTTTCTTACATCTTTAATGGTTTGGTCTAATCTCTTTTTCATATCTCTAACTGCACTATCAGGATTAACAGTTAGTGCTGAACTCATAAATGAAAGTACTTCTGCTCCTAAACCTAAGAAGATATCTTCAAATGGTCTGATGTTATCTTTAGCCATTTTAGCGTGGTCATTCTTATCAATTCCCTTTGCCCATTCTAATGTTTTTTCATCAGTAATATTCTTATTATCTAATCTGAATGATTTATCATAGAATGCCCATCTCTTTACTAATCCCATTAGAGTTTTGTTATCTAACTTAGATGGTGATTTCTTATTCACAAAATCCATCCAAAATGCTTGATGATAATCAGCGATTCCATCGTTATCTTTTAACTTAAATTTAGATTGTAGTTTTGAGATTTGTCCATTATACTTTCCTTTGAGTGAAGAAAGGTTTTTGGATTTAGGTAATTGAACTACTGGTGGGCCTTGGATTGTGTAAGCGGATTGAACATCTGCATTGATTTGTTTAATCATACCTGCCAACATTCTCGCTGCATCTTGGTTCTCACCAATTGCGATACCATCCTCATTGTATTCCATTGTTCCGTGGAATACTAATAGTGCTTGTCCGTAAGGTATTACATTAACAGAAGTTGGATAGATTACCTCCAAATTCATAAAACATGCTCCTCCTTTGAAAATCTTATCTCTCTGCTTTTCACTCAACTTAGATATTGCCTTCGTTAAATCTTTCATTGCGAAGTTATACGCCTTTTCCAATTCTCCTCTACCAGCAAACTTCATCGCTACACCATTGATATCTAATGCTCCAGCTCCTTTGTTTTTCAAATGTCCTTTATTTCTCGCTGCAACTAATCTCCCATCTCTCCAACTAACTGCTAATGCTTGACCATCGGTCTTTTCTCTAGTGAGTTCTAAATTACCCTCTAAAGCTCTATTTACGATATCTTTTAATTGTCCAAAAGTTAAATTGATTTCGGTATCGAATGGGTGATTCATATGTCCATAAGCACCTCCTTCCAAAATCAATGATTCAGTAATACCACCACCTAATGCGAATGGTTCATTATACTGAAGTTTTTCTTTATCAAATTTCTTTCTTAATTTTTTTAATTTCTTTTCGTGGTCATCTAACCATTTTTGGTCTGGATAACCCATTGCCAATCCTTCTTTGATAATTCTATCTTTTACCAATAAGTGAACTAACTCAGCGCCAATATAATCAGGACTTTCTCCCCTATGCCACTTTCCGTGGTCTTTCATGTATTTATCTGATAAGAATTCAATCTTATCTTCATAATCCATTTTATTGATTTTTGCTCTATTTTTATGTGCCCATTTTTTGAAATCCATATAGAAGAAATCATTTACACCTTCGAATTTATATTCTGGGTCTGGTGTTTTAAAATCATCTTTTCTCATTACGGTCTTAGCGATTACTTTATTCGCTTGTTTCATAAATGGAATGTTGATTTTACTTCTATTATCCTTTGCTACAATTTGTCCGTACAATTGTAAGAAGTTTAAGAAATCTTTTTTCTTCTTTCCTAATCTTTTAAAGAATCCAATTAGTTCTGCAGGTGATATTGGTTTTTTATTTCTTGGGTCAGTTAATCTATCAAAGAAATGCTTATCGGTTAAAACTACATCAACTGGATTAAGCTGTTTATCTGCATATTGGTCAATCTTTTGTAAATCAGCCATTGGGATTTCATCCAATTGAACTTGTACACCTTCTTTTAAGATTCTAAAGTTTACAACTTTTCTACCATTGATTGTTGGCATCCCATGTTCATCTTTACCAATAGTTTTAACAACTGTCTTTTTATTTTTAAATCTACCCGTTAAGATTGTATCACCCACATTTACTGGAAGTTTGATATCTTCTTTGAGTGTGTTACTAACTGGTTTCTTTTCTTGTGATAAATCTTTAGTTGATTCTTTTCTATCAACCTCCAAATCAATGTAATCAATTAAAGAATATCCAACTAAACCAGCGGTTCGAGTTACATGCTTCCACCATTTATCATATGCAATTGAACCATAGTAATCCTTTTGGTTAGTTGCAGTTGTTTTACCAGCTACACCAGCTGGAAATGGAGTTACTGCTTTTACAGGCCCATCAGGATAAATTGGATGTGGGTCAATATCAGTAAGTTCCGCACTCATAATCTGAGATAAAACAGTGTATCCAATTTGTTCTGCTCTTTTTTGGGAAACTCTATCGAATATTGCATACGATGGAAATAAAAAGTTTGGACCATCATCAACTTCTTGTGAACCTAAAACTTTAGATGCCTCTTTGATTAAATCACTACCTTCAGCTATTAACCAATTTTCTACTATTTCTTTTGAAATACTAAATTCTTCATTTAGTGTGTTAGTTATGAAATCAAATATCTTTTTATCAAATTTTGGATATGCTCTTTTTACAAAAAAGTTTTTCTTATCTTCTTCTGAACCTGATGATAATCCGTTACGAACTTCAGTTCCACTTACACCCCCACCACCTTCGGGTGCGATGTAAACATATCCTCTATCTTCGTATCCTTCGAAATCGATACCATCTTTATAAGGAGTAAAAAACTTACCACCTAATCTACTTGCATCCTTTTTACCTACAACAGTAATAAATGCAGTTGTATCTTTATCAAACTTCGTTAATACCTCAGTTGGTACATAGGGATTTTTAACTTGAACAATTTTGTTTTTTGGAATCCCAAACATTTTGGTAATAATCATTACCTTTTCTTTGAAGTTGAATGGGGATTTATTATTATCGGTTTTGTTGGATGTACCGATATACACATTGTTTTTTCCAAACTTTTTTACTAAGTGGGAATAGGTTGCGTAATGACCTTTATGAAAAGGTTGAAAGCGGCCAGCGTAAACTACAACGATGTTGTCTACACTGTCCGCTTCTCCTAATATACTCTCTACTAAAAATTGAGATAGTTCGTTCATCTGATATAGTACTATTTCCTTTGTACTATATAAATATAAGGTTTCTTACTTTACCACTTCTATATTATCAGATGTTAAATTTGCGTTTTGCTGATTCATCTGCTCTTTGATAGCTGGGTTGTATGTTAGTGTACCTTCTTTAAGGTTTATCTGTCCTCTTGGATACTCTTTATCCAATGCACTTAATTCTTCTCTTAAAGCATCGTTTGATTCTTTAAAATCAGCTTCAGCTTGTTGTAAAGTTGTTTCTAACTTTTCTAACTCTTCGTTTAATTCTTTTTTACGAAGATAGATTTGACCAAATGCATTAACGATATCGTTAATCTTTGCATTTTTTTCTTTGATAGAACCGATTGTACTCTCACCTAAATCAATAGTAAGTAATTCAATTTGTTGTTTGCTTTCTTTTGCCATATGACTTTAAATTAATTAATTTGTTTTGAATTCATATATAAATATATAATTTATAAATTTTCGTAATCTATTGTTGTTACACCTCGTTTTTGTACAACTTGTGCTGAACAACGATTTCCAAATTGTATTGATTTTGGAATATCTTCGGAATCTAAGAACTCTTTCACAAATCCTGCTACAAAAGTATCACCTGCTCCTGAGATATCCATAATCTCTACTTGTTCAGTTGGATATGATGTACCTTTGTACATACACCCATCTTTATCTAATGTAATTATTAACTTTTCTAAAATCCAATCGTTTTCTTCAATAAATTCTTTATTATTTTCAAATTCTGAACGATTTAATTTTATGAATCGCAAATCTTTACACCATTCACCCAACTTTTTCTTTGTATCACAAATTACATTTGGGTGCTTGAATCCGATATATGCAATATCTTCTTCGGTTAGGAATCCTTTGTTGTAATCGGAAACTACAACCATTGGATATTCCCAAAAATCTAACTTAGGTAATCTATCACCTATATTATCAATATTTAATTCCTCATCAATTCTTAGAAGTAAGGTATTCGATGGTTCGTGAATGTGCCTTGTCTTTGTAATTGGAGATTGTTGATGTTCAAAATCTACATCAACCCCCAATGCCATTAAATTACCCATTACATTCATTCCCATCCCACCATTGTAAACTTCTCTTTTCGGAATAAATACAGGAGCAGGTCCTTCGGGTGAAAGTCTTGGTGTATCTCCATAAATAAAGATATCATCACATTGTTCTCCTATTAATAATATTCTACCCATTACTTAATATCTTTGTAGTACTAAAATTTTCCATTCGATTAAAGTAAACAATTGATTTTGCATATTGTTCACCAACTATTGGTTTATTTTTATAATCAGAACCAATTACAAATACATCAGGTTCATATGATTTTATCATTTCTTCCAATGCATGAGATGAATCAAATATTATTACTTTTTTTACTCCTTTAATTCTTTCTAAGTTATACTTTCTCTCTTCTTGCGTATGAAAAGGTCTATCTTCTCCTTTTAACTCTTTTACTCGTTTATCAGAATCAATACCAATTACTAATAAATCACCAAAAGTAGATGCAAATTCAATCATTTTAAAATGAGCATGATGTAAAACATCAAAACATCCATTTATCCAAACTTTTTTCATAAAAACTTTTCCAATTCTTTGATTACCATTTCTGATGTAATGGATTTAGTACACTCAAACTGTCTTTTAGTTTCTTTGTGGTCAGGACACCAATTCCAATCACCAGCATCTAATCTCAATCTATTGAAACAACCACTACATTTTCCTTCAGGTGTTCCAATTCTAATACAATCTTCCATTTCTGCCCAATCGTATGAGAATCCACTAATCAATACAGTCTTAGTTCCCAATGCCCAACTTAACCAACTCAATCCACTACCAATACCAATAAAGGCTTTAGATTTTCTCATCTCATCCATAACTGATTCTAATGTTCCTTCTGGGTGTTTAATGATTCCGTTAGGATGCTCGTTACCCATATATCCATCGTTTTCTCTGGATAATAATTTTACTTTGTATCCTTTATCATTTAACCAATCTACAACATCTTGCCAACCATTTGGATTATTCCAATACTTTGTTTGTGCGGTTCCATGAATTGCAATAGTGATTAGTTTATTATCTTTTTTAATTTGTTTATCCACTAATTTTGGTTTAACTTCCTTAAAATCCATACCCAATATATCAGTTGCCATTTTCTGCATTGGTTCATTTAAAAAATTAGATGGATGTTTTAACATTTTGTATGTATTATCTTCATTATAAAATAACCCTAATGAATACATAGCATATAAATTATGTACATTTGTACCCGGTTCAACAAATTCTATGTTTGGGTATTGCTTTTCAAACATATGATTGTGAAATGTGGAAGTTATCATTTTACAATTATGTAGTTTACCAAACTCCTCAACATATGGAACCCAAGCCAAAGTATCACCCAATGCCTTCGAATCCAATGCTATATAAACTCTTTTATTTTCAGCATTATATTGATAATCTTCTACCAAAATATCACCTTCCCAAATTTTAACATTCCAATTAACAAAAAATTCAATACTACATTTTGCCCACTGCCCATTTGAGATATCTGTTTGGAAATGAATATAATTTGTTTTTGGGTCTATAAATTGTACTTTATAGTTTTTTGGTTGGGAACCCTTTACTTCGATATAAGCACCTCTAACAAAATTAAAAATAAAAGTATTTCTAACTTCTCTAATATTGTCCTCTAATTTTATTAAATTATCGTAAATCATTATAACCAAGTTTTATTTTTTAAATCTAATAAAGAGTATCCTTCTGCTTGCTTTGAATATACTTTATTGGTTGTATATCTTTTTTCTGGATGTTCGTAGAATACGTGGTTATACCACAAATCAGCAACATCCCACTTACAATCTTTGATTCTATCTAACCACCATTGTTTTTTACGATTTGGTATTAAATAAGCATGTGCTAAATCTTGATTATGTGCCGTTTTGGAAAACAACTCATCTATTTTTTCTTTACTTCTAGATGGATTATCAGCGAAAGATATGTAGGTAACATCATCTCTTTCTGATATGAAACAAGCTTTATGTACAATATCTACAAACTCCTCTAAACCAGTATAAATAAATGCATCAGCTTCGAAGATAAGAGTATAATCAAAGTTATCATTATCCATTGTTTCCAAAGCACCTCTATGAGCCATATAGCACCCATAATGCCCCCCAGTTATCCAACCCAAACCAGCACCAGGATATAACTCACCCGGTTTGTTATCTTTACTTAGATGTTCAGGCCTTCTACAAAATTCCTTTGGTGCAAAATCAGTATAAGGTTTATTTACAATTGGTTCATAAACCATTCCATACCTTTCCAATTGTTTAAGTGAAGCTTGTGATACCATTTCTCTTAAATCATTTGGCCTAGTCATTAGGTGTTTGATTTGAATACGAGGTTTTCTTCTAGCCCATTGAAATTTGTTTATTTGTTCAAACTGATAATAAAACGATTCTCTCACAGCATCAACTACTCCCATAAATTCCTTAACATAATCATCACCAGCAATAATTCCACCTGGCTTAACTTTTTTATACCAATATTTTATATCTTTAATCACATCATCATATGTGTGGCCCGCATCCAAAAAAACAAAATCTAATGAGTTATTTTGAAATTGGGATGACGCATTTTCGGATGTATCTTTTATAATTTCAAAGTTGTTATAGTTGTTTGATAAAATTGTGTTATCTATAAATTCATAAAATACATCTCCCCCAAAACTATTTACAATACTCTGATGTAAAGTTTCATCAATTGTACCCTTAAACGTATCAACTGTTGTAAAATTAAAGTTCTTTTTTGAATATTTTATTTTGTTGGCCATATGATTGGTAGATTTACCTAACCAACTACCAACCTCAACTATATTAGAATTATCGGGCAAATCCCTAATCACCTTATCGTATAAATCAGAATATGAAAACCAACCAGGTACTTCATTAAAATCAGGTTGTAACTTTTCTAATATAATTTGTTTAGTATTATTTAAATCATCATCGATATAAGTAACCAGTGGATTATCATCATATGTATCCAAATAAGTATGTAGTTTTCTGAATATAGATGGTAATCCATATGATAATGCTTCTTTAACCGATAAAGGATTTAATTCTAATTTAGAACTAAAATAAAACATATCCGATGCTTTGTAAAATTTATCTACATCATTTCGTTCTCCCCAAATAATACAATTATCGGGTTTAACATCCATTAAAGGTTTCCAATAATTTTCGAAGTTCATAGCTTGGTTTCCAACAAAGTGAAATTTAATTTTGTACTTTTCCATTTGTCTAGCTACCCCAAATATTTCACCTTGATTTTTACCCTCAGTAAATAAACCAATCATCACTACATGCTTCCAATCGGATTCAAATCCTAATTCTTTTTTTGCAGATTTTTTATCATACTTAAAATCTTCAATTGGGTAATCCCAAATATCAGTTTCAATACCTAAATGTTCAAATTTTCTTCTACTCCACTCAGATACCAAAACATATCTATCTGGATGATATCTTATTTCGTCTGGATTTGTTAGTGAACCATGTGTGGTTACTACAATATTATAATTTCTTTTTTCATTATCAAAAATAATATCTAATAAAGATGTATCTACAAAATGATGTGGTATTTCGTGAAAATGAATTATATCAGGATTTTCGGAATCTATAATCTCTAATAACTCTTTTTTATTTTCATATAAAGAGTATAGTTTCACTAAATCATTTATTTGATTTTTTTGAACTACAAATACACCACCACTATGGTCATTATATTCAACAACAACTATTTCAAAATCATTTACAAATGTTTGGATTTGTTTGAGAAGATATTGTGGCATGCCCCCAGTAGAAAGATGGGGTGCAATGTATAACAGTTTTTTCTTTTTAGGCATAAACGAAACTTTTTAGTGTATAGATACACTTCAATACAAATATACTAAAAAATATTTGAATTACCAAATATTTTAGTAAGTAATTGTACCTTTTTCTAAATCAATTTGTCCATTTGGATATTTTCCATCAATTTCAGCTAATTCTTTATTTAGAATTTCAATTGATTTATCCAAACTTTCACCTAATGTTAATTCCCTATTTTCCAAATCTTCAATACTTTTTGATAATTGTCTTTTTTGTACTGTGATTTGTCCTAATGAAATTACTATATTATTTTGTTCTTCTTGAATTTTTTTTAGTTTAGCAACTAAATTTAAATCCAATTGTTCTGTTTTGTTTTGCATGTTACCTTTATTTATATATAAGTATATATGAATTATATTTAACGAAAAATTATTCCGGTTGAGTTGGTAAAGTATATGGAGGAGTTTGAGAAGTTACATCTCTTAAATATTGTCGATATTGTAACCAATCATCTAATTTAGAACCAGTAATAGGAGAATGAGGAAGTACAACCCAATCCGATTTATCCAAAAGTTCATTTCTTTCTCTTCTAATATTTTGTAAATCTCTTTCGTTTTGTTCTTCGGTAGTTAATGGTACAACTGTGTGAATACCATCGATTACTCTACATCTAGTTTGCCTTGCCTCAATCCATTGTTCTTTTGTTAACTCTATGTTGGGAGTGTCCATAGAACCTGTATCGGGATGTATATCCGTTGGGAAAAATGCTTTATAATCCCCATTTTCATCATAATGTCCAAAGTATCGTATATCACTCATAATTTATTTTTTTAATGTCCGATTGCAATCCAAAATCCATAATTACCATCTAAAATTAATTCTACACCATTTCTATCGTAGTTGTAAACATGATTATACCCGTTACTACCACCAGAATTTCTATTTGTAGAACAAACTACCGAATGAATAACATTTGGGAATTGGGTAGGGAATGCAACATATCTTGGTGATGATGTATCATAAATATGTCCCCATTGTAAGATAACACCACCAGGCAATTTTACATAACTATCATAGTTATCATTAACTGAGTTAGTATCTGTGGTAGTTGCACCGGGACCATCATCTAATGATACAGCTAAGTTTTCAATATCTACACCATTGAGGTTATGGCCGTAAATATTTTTCCACATATCCGAAGCACTACCGAAATCAAAATCATCACCATTTTCTGGCATAAGATTACCTTTTACAGTCATTGCAGTCTGGCCAATTCCAGTTCCCGTAGCTTCGAAAATAGATTCTCCACCTTTTGCTTCTAAAATTGTTCCACCCCCAGTAGCTTGTCTAGGTATTTTAACAAATGTATCTGGGTCTGATACAACCTGAATACCACCTGCTTTAATTTCAACAAAGTTAGATGCTAACGCAAAACTAACATTAGTATCTAATAATAAATCAGGTTGATATCCACCCGCTCTACCCAAATATCCAGCTGGTATTGGACCTGCTGCTCTTAGAGCATCATACCTAACAGTATGTGTTTTGTAACTATTTAAACTGTTACCAGATGAATCTACATTAATAGCTCTACCTGAAGCAGCTGCTAAACGTATAGAATATCTGAATGCTGCATTAGTTGCCGCTCGAGATATATTAATTGTTTTAGTTTGATTGCTTATTGCTGATTGAGAACCAACATATCCACTTACAGTAGTAGCAGATGTATAAGTCCAAGTTGATGGGTTGTGTGATAAAATATCATTTGATATGTAATTATGAACACCCGGTACTTCAAATGTATATACCCACTCATCAGTTTCAATCTCTTCAACTGAATCAACTGTTTGTAGTTTTATAGTATCACCATCTACTATGTAAACTTTAGTTTCATTTGGTATAATATCAACTGCGGTTACTTCTTCATTATTATCTAACCAAAACCCATGAGTATCGGAAACTCTCACTTCCTTATCACCAACAACTACTTTATAAACTTTATCTACTTTTCGTTTTTTTACTTTTTCTAATTTAAATGAATCAAATTTATTTATTTCATCTACACCATCTATTTTATCGTTCCAACTCCAAACTTTTAAAGGTTCACCACTAAATATCTGGTCTGCTCTCATTTTTCTTCCAGATGCTAATGTAATTTCAGTATCACCAGTTACTGAACTTATACCTGGGAAAGATGTTCCCCCACCACCACCGTCATTAACATCACCAACGTAATAATTACCAGCAGTATAATCACTTCTTGAATTAACGGCTGCTATTAATGTTCTACCCAAAACACTATTAGAGGTATCGGTATCTACACATTCTAAATAAAGATATGCATAGGCATATTTCGGAAAAGAACTTCCTCCATGTAGTTGAGAATTATAAGTTGGATTATAATTTGGATAAGATGTAGTATGTGATACCGAACTACCTTCTGGTTTCATCAAATACATTTCTGGTACATTTATCGTTACTTCTAAATCACCAGCAGTTACACCAAACAATCCATCATCTGTTCCCTCATCATCAGAATCACTTAATCCACCAGATATGTAACTACCAAATTGAACAAGTGTTGTTGTAGCACTGGATGCTTGTGATATTATACCGCTTGAATTTCCAGTACCAGCGTATCTAACATCACTGGGGTCTGGTGCTGCTGTTATCCATTCTACAGTAGTTGTAGTTCCACCCGTACCAGTTAAGGTATCCGATGGAGAAATAATTACTTTCTTAGCAGCTGCACTATCAAATAATTGTATTTCAGGAATATTAGGTTCAAATACGATTTCAGAGTTATCATCTCTTAATGCCTGAGTATCTTCATCAATTACCCAAGAACCAATTCTACCAGAATTAGCATTGATAATACCCTGAATGTTTGCATCGGAAGCTGATAATGCTCCCTGAGCATTTACACTAAATGATGCACTTACTCCAGTAGCTGGTACGCTGATTGTACCTCCAACAATATCCGAACCTTCAATTGCCCCACCAATAATATCCGAACTCATTTGTACTACACTACCATCATATCTAAAGAAACTACCATCAGGTCCTCTCATAGAAATTCTTGGAACAGTTGAACCAGATGGGAATCCGAAAAATAATCCTTGCGCATCATATGATGCAGTAAGCTGTCCCATAGATAAGAATGGGAGAGTTTGTCCATCCAATGAACCAGATGTTGATATTCTTAATGCTTCTCCAGTTATACTTCTTGGTTCAACTCTACCAGCAGTAAGTGAACCAGCATTAATTGTATTTACACCTTCTCCACCACCACCTGCATACATTCTATCAATTAAATATAAAGTTACGCTTCCTGCGTTATGTAGTTCTATATCACTACCATAGTTATTATCTTCCGTTGAACGTAAAGTTGTTGAGTTTAGATATTGAACAATTGGAATATACAAATCTACAATATTACCAATACCTAAAACAGGTACATCATATGCATGAATGTACGCACTCATTCTTGGGTCAGCTCCACTATCAAGGCTACCATGAAACCACTCATCTGGTATATAAGGTGAACCGATAGCATCTTCCCAAGATGAATCGGATGTTATAATTTGATTTGTACCAGCTTGCCAAACTAAGTTAGAGGCATTGGCACCACCAGCATCTAAATTAAATGAACCAGTCCACCAAAAATCAATTTCATATGATGAATTAAGTGCGTATAAGTTTGGAGTTACTTTAAAGTGTGCATTATCTGAACCAAAGAAAGAACCAGATGCTGAACCTGTTACTAAGTTTGTTGTGGTTACAAGACCAAATGCTGTCATAACTGCAGAACCACTACCAAATGGGTCTGCGGTTCTCGTCATTTGTTTATATGCATTATCACCAACATCAGAAATTGATGTATTTCTTTCAATAATTGCTCTACTACCTCCACCTTGATTTGTTATAGCATCCGTAAAATCAATATAAGATAAAGATTGAGTTACAACACTTTCACCAAAGTATTGATTACCCACATCATATGTTGATGGGAAGAATACACCAGTATTATCAATTACCAATCCACCAAATATACCAGCCGATGCTGATACGATACCAGAAACTTTTAAATTACCCGATGATTGTTGGAATGATAATGAACCACCTTCTTCTCCTCCTAAATAAAAGTTACCATTATTATCTAAAAATGCGTTCCAATCAGTTCCATCGTGATAACCTAAATTATCAGAACCTAAATATAGACCTGGAACTGATGGAGTTGCTGGTAATTCTCCCAATTCGAAGAAATCAGGACTACTACCTGGTCCGAATTGATATTCCGATGGGTTTATAAATCCACCTGTTGCGTTGTTGATAGCATCAACGCTTGAAGTGGTTGCGGCAGAACCTCCTTTGATTTGTATCGAACCTGCTATTTCTAAATCATAACCATCCCATCTTAGATATCTATCACCAGTATCATTTTCTATTGAGAATAATCCAGATGTTCCTTGTGTTCCATTAGGTCCACCATCTTCAGTTACACCCAAAAATATACCTTGCTGTCCATATCCTTGAGTTCCTTGTCCGATGGCTATATAAGGTTCACTATCACCACCATAAATTGCTATTTGTGGATTAACACTATAATCAGTTGATGGTTTACCAACATTTATTGTGTTTTCTACAAATGATTCTTCAAAAATTGCAATCTTAGCAGCTACGAAGAAATCTTCTTGTCCTAAGTATTCCCACCCAGTTGTTGCATCTTCATAACCTTCTTCATATGGTGGGCCAGGTGGTAATGTTGGTTGTGCGGTATATGGTGCACTTCCATCAGTATATGCTGGTTTGTTTATAAGTGCTTCAGTTGTTGCCCAATAGTGTGTATCACCACTAATCTCTTGAACAACCGCATCTCTTCTTGTTCCAGTAAACAGATATGGAACATTCGCATTCCACTCACCTCTTACAACAACACCAGGACCAGTTGCTCCTTCGAATGTTACTGCAAATGATTGTGATAAGAAATAAGTTGCTCTACCATTTTCAATATCAACTTTGTAAACAATTGTTCCAGTTGGATTATCAAATGGTGAAGTCCAACCACCATTTGGTATTTCAGGTAAAGTTGCAGGGTTTCCAGCGAATATTCCCGTTTGATTTAAATAAGGACTTTTAGATTCTATCGATGCAGAATATTGTCCTAAGTTACCAATAAATACACCCTGCTCATCATAAACATAGTCGGATGGTGAATATGAAGTTACGTGAGTTAGCGGTGTTACACCTTTTACGGCTCTGATTACAGCACCACTACCAGTAAAGTGAGTTGTACCATCTACATCAGATGTAAGAGTTACAGATGGGTTATCCAATTGTACATTATAATTTGATGCTCCATCTTGTACACCAGTAATAGTAATTGCATCAGTAGCTACTACATTAGCCGTTGAACCACCATCTCTAATTCGTACCTCCCAGCTTACAGTTTCACCAGCTTCAGTTGCATCACCAGAACCAACAGTTACTGTATTTGTTTGTGAATATGGTTGCCACACATAACTATCTCTAAAGAATCCGTAATAAACAGAACCTGTTGTATTGTAAGCTTCAGCAGTTAATGTAATTGCACCTAATGGAGATGTTACCTGTCCATCACCATCAAAGTGAACTACTTCTGATGTTGCTGTTAACTCAACACTTCTAGCGTTTGGAGGTGTAATACTTTTAACAAAATTTTGAGTTCTTTCAAAAACAGAAGATGAATATTCATGACCAGGTCCTAATGAAAATGGAAATACATTAATATTATATGTAACACTAGCAGATACATATGGATATTCAAATTCACTAAATTCAACACTAGCAGATATTCCACCTTCCAACGAAACTAAATTTGAAGTTATGTTTGTTGTATTAATAGATTCTAAAGTAAATGTACCAGGTGCACCACTACTGGTGTTTATTAAATTATCAGAACCCTCTTTTACCGTAATTGTTGTTGTAGCGTTGGAATAATCACCTACAAATTCTACTTCATTAGCAATTAAAGTTACAGATTGAGGAACTATGTTTAGTTCTATTGGAGGAGGTCCATCTAATATTTTAGTAAAATTTTGAGTAAAACTTTGTGTGTAAACAGATGATGTAAAGTAAGGTCTAATCTCTAATGGATATGTAATACTACCACTAAGTTGTGTAAAGTTTGATGATTCACTTACAATCAATGATGCCGTATAATCAGTACCAAATGATGAAGTTAAGTGTAGTAATCCCACTTCAATGTTTTGTGAACTGATAGATTCGGATGCTATTGTAAACGTACCGGGTTCTGCACTACCCGTAAATATTAATCGTCTTGAACCCTGTCTTAAACTAATATCAGTTATAGATTGTTTAAAATCATTGACATTACCTCTACTATCCGATTTTAGATTTACAGTCTGAGGGTTAACTTCAAACAATACAGTTTCATCACCCGGCTTACCTTCAGGTACAATGGTGAAAATATGGTCAACTTGAACCGATGCAGAAGTTACTGGTTCTGTGTAAGTAAAGTTTACCAATAGTTGTTTGCTTTGTGAAGCAGGTAACCCAATATATGAACCCAACTCACCATGTGGTGAATAGAATCCATTCTCATCATATGCCGTTACCTCAATACTTTCATCTTTAGAATGAGATACAAAATACATCCAGTATTCAGGAACAAAATCTTTATTGATTGACATCGATGGGAATATCTCAATCGATGCTGATACTGGATTTGCTTTAGTACCCCTCTTATAAAAAGAACCCGTTACACTACTAAATTGCGGAGTAAATTGAGTTTGTGTTCTTGGATTAATAGTAAATACATCTGCATCAAATGTTACAAACCCACTATCTAAACCATCTTGTAAATCGGTAAGAATAATTGATGTAAGAATTGATTGAGAAGTTTCACCATCCATTAAGAATACGGTCAATTCATTATCAATAGAATCTCTATTAAATCTTGCGTTATAATCAATTTCACCACTACCAGTTAAACCAGCGTTTAATCCTTTAATAAATTTAGTAGATGATGCCTCTGAAAGAAGTATATAAGAACCACTTTCTTCCAATGTTACTTCATCTATTGATGATGAAAGGACTCTAAGTTTTGCATCGGAAAATCCAGTTTGTGGTAAATTATCTTTAAGAATAATTTCATTAATACCATCAATACGAATTGCTTGAATTTCTAATTCTTTATCATCTTTGTTTTTGATAATTGTACCTCTGTAAGGCCTAATCTCAAAGTTTACACCACCCTTACCATCTTGAACTCTAGTGATTACGAATGAATCGGTTACACCCTCAACCTCACCAGTATATTCAATATATTGAACTGTAATATCATCTCTTGAACCAGTATAATCAGATACATTTAATTTTACAATATCTTTATCTCTGTCCGTTAATAGACCAGGAAATACCCCACCATTATATTGTGATGATGATAATAAATTTCCAAACTCATCATATGCACCAGATGTAAATGTTACCGAACCAGTTATTACTCTTTTTTCAACATCAATAAAAATGTTTAATGGAGGTAATGGATTTGCAGGTGCCGATGCTGAATCAAATGCAAAATATAATTGATTTGGTGTAAGAATTAATTCTTTTGTAAATAAGTTTAAGTTACCACCTGTGAATGTTTTTGTTTCTTCAACTAATACAGGTATGTAATTATTATTTATATCATAAAATTCAAAACGAAAATCAAATGTTTCTTCAGCTAATGTTTTTGGTACACTTTGTATAAATGTAATTTCATCGGGAGAAAAAGAAGTTTCTTCTGCTGCTCTTAATGAAATATTATTAATTAACCAATCATTACCTTTTACTTCAAAATATAATTGTGAACCAGATATATTATCTGCAATTATATTTTCATTTACTAAAGTTTTTTGTAATAATTCATTCGAACTACCTATATTTGTAATTGTTTGTGCTACAGTTGTATTTCCAAACGAACCACTTAGATAAACTTTTAAATAATCATCGGCTGAGATGTTTGTTCTTTTTCTAACATTAAACGATAAATTATATTCAACACCATTGGTTATACCCAATGATTGAGATGTATAAAAATATTGTGGAGTAGATGCCCCATTATCAAGTTCAACAGAATTGTATAAAAAATCTTGATTAAATGTAGTTACTAAATCATTTGATGATGTTAACCAATAATTATTAATGTAGTTTTGACTTAGATTACCATAGAAAGTTTCCGTTGATTCAACACTTTCTAAATCTCTCAACAATTCGTTTGATTCTAATTGTATTTCTTGTACGAACTCATAATCAGTTAATTGGGATACCGATTTTCTAAACACCTTAACCCTAGCGGCATCACCAACAAATGTTTTCATATTGGTGATGTTAATTTTAGCAAATGAACCAGTTAAAGCGGTTGCTAAATCAACTGCCCCCTCAACATATGGAAATGATACCGAATAATTTTGAGATGAAAATGGTTTAACTAAATCCGATTCAGAATATGGTGGAGATACTAATACTTCATCTTTGTTGACAATATCAGTAATGGTTGGTGAATAGTTTAGTCCACTAAATTCTATTTGTTGACCAACCGCAGAACCGGTCCAATATGTATCATCTGTGATTTTTAATCTATATGATGTTGGTAAAGAAAAATTAGATAGTTGAGTATTTTCGGTTGGGATTAAAGGTAAACCATCTACTTGCCCAGTTTGAGTAATTGTTTGTGGGGTTTTGTTAAATATTGGTTTAACTATCTCATCAATACCCACCTTAGGTCTACGATAAAATCTTACCCTATCTTCGTTTGATAGATTTTTATTAATCTGAAAAGTTCTTTCCCATTTAACATTATAAGCACCTCGCCAATCTGATGGAATTTGTCTTTTTACACCATTATCATCATACTCCTTTAGTTCACCCAAAATAGTAATCTTACCCAATCCGATTGGAGTATCTTCATAGATATAAACAGCTATTAACTTTGATATACCTTCATAGTATTCTGGGATTCCATTACCTGGTTCATAATATATTGGTTCTCCATTAACATCTAAAATCTCAATTTTTATTTCAGTAGATTCTTTTAGATATTCTGAACCCTCTATTAGGAATCCATTTTTACCACCAGTAAATGTATCTTTAAATTCGGTAATTCTAAAATAATCCGAATTGGGATTTTCATCTACTATTAAAGTTTGAAACGATGATAAATTTTGTTCAGGTGAATACTTTTTAATTCTGGCCATTAACTAAAGTTTCTTTGTTATTCCTATATAAGTATTTAATAAATTTTATTTTTAGTATTTATTCTAAAGAAAACTAAAGAGTTCTAAAGAATGAAGAAAAAATACCCAGATAACATTGTATATGATGAAAAGGATGGGTTCAATGCCAATATTTTACCATATGGTAGTAATGTTGGGGCACCATCAATTAAGGTAGAAAATATAGCAGTTTGGAAGGGTGTAAGTGTTAATAAAGTTAACAAACAATTTTCAGCTAAGTTTAATGAACTTAAAGAAGAGTATCAAAAATTGGTTGAAGAATATCAATGGAATGATTTAGTTTACAAATCTAAATTTAATTTTGAACCTGTTATTGGTGAAACCTATTATTTGTACATAGGTGATAGTGGTGAAATGTTTTTATCACTTATTGAACCAACTATGTGGAATAGAGAACACATTGGTTCATTCACACTTAACAGTGAAAGAAAATGGATAAAATTATGAATAAAAAATATGCAATGTTACAAATTGATGCCGAAGTTCATCAATTATTAAAGTCCTTTTGTAAGGATAAAGGATATAAAATGAATGGGTTGGTAGAATCTCTCATAAAAGAAAAGGTTTCACCAAATGCGAAACCACTTCCTACTAATGTTCTTAAAACTAAATAACTGCTCTCCCTTTCATCTTTTCCCAATCTCTATTCTTTCTAACTGAGTAATTAGTTTGTTCTACTGCACTGAGTACATTATCAACCACATTCAAATCTTCTGCTAATCTTAAAAGTGCTGATAAATCTTTGGGGAAACAATGTCCACCAAAACCAAAATCACCATCATGACCCGGTACGTTCCAATGTGATTTACCCAATCTTTCATCGTGGGTTGCATATTCTACTACTTTATCATAATCGATATCTAAACCTTTACAAATTTGATATATCTCATTTGCAAAAGATACTTTAGTTGAAAGAAATGTATTTGTTAAATACTTTACCATTTCAGCATGAGTTGAATCAGTTTTTATTATATATGCACTTGGAAATACTTTTGAAAATATTCTTTTCAGATGAGTAGTTGTTGGTCTTGGTCCTCCTAATATAATTCGGTTTTGATTTTCGTAATCTTTAACCGCATTTCTTTCAGTAAGGAATTCTGGATTGAATACGATGTTTGTTTTATATTCATCATTCCATTTTTGAGTAGTACCGGGTACAATAGTTGATTTAACCACAATACCCTTCGTTTTACCAATCTCATCAATTTGTTTGATTACACCTTCTACAATATTGGTATTACAACTACCATCCCCATTCATTGGAGTTGGTAAGCAAGTGAATACATAATCACATTTAGCAACTTCTTCTAAGATTGAATTACATTTAGTTTCATCTAAATCATAAGTAAGTACATCATAATACTCTTTGAATTTCTGATACACCGCATTACCCACAAAACCCTGTCCAACAATTCCTATTTTCATTTATTAAAATTTAATACTACTGAATCCATTTACTTTTTTAATTTCCATAAGAGAATCCACTACATCTCTCATTGAATCAATATGTGATATAATCATCACAAAATCAAATTGTGTTTTCAGATATGCGAACAACATATACAATGATGTAAGGTTCTCATTATCTAATGTTCCAAATCCTTCATCGATTACTAAGAAGTTAGGACGAGGAAGATTACATACGTTGATTAGAGCGATTCTAATCGCTAAACCACTAATGAACTTCTCCATACCACTACACATCTCTAAACTCCATTTCTGGTCATCGTAAACGATGTTAGCGTTAATGTTCTTTCCATCCATCTCCAATTGTAAGCCAAACTCTACGATTTGACCTAAGATGTTATTTACCTCACCTTCAATCATTGGAAGAGCTTTAGAAATCAATTCATAAGATACACCATCCTTACCCAAAGCATTTAGGTAATATTCAAATAATCCAAATTGCTCCTCTAACTTTTCTACTTCTTCAATTCTATCTTCGATTGTTTTCTTTTGATTTGTTAGGGATGAAACTTCACCATTCAATTTAAGAAGTTGTTTGTTTAATTTATCAACATCATCTTTTGATGAAGTCAATTCTGCTCTTACTGAAACCATTTCAGTTCTGAGTTCTTTGTTTTTTTGGATTTGCTTTTCATTCTCCAAATAATCGGTGATAAGTTGTGTAACTTGAAGAAGTTCACCATTTATTTTGATTTCTTTAGTTTCGAATGTTGATAACTTGTTGATAAGTGTGTTAATATCTCTACTTACATTGTTTTCATCTTCTTTAAGTTTTTTCAACTTTGTATATTCCGATTCAAATGGAGCCAACTCTTTTCTTTTAGATACTAACTCCGAATGTTTGGTTTCCAAATCATTTAGTTCTGATTTAATGGTTTCTAATTCACCATCTACCTTTTCTTTTTGCTCTAAGATAGTTTGTGAGTTTTCCATACAAATATCACACTCTTCATTGTATTTGTGGGAATCCAAATGTTGTTTCCTCTCACTAAGGGATTCACTCTTTATAAGATGTTTCTCAATATTGTTTTCAATCAATGTAAGTTCACTCCCCACCTCAGTATATTCGGTTAGACCCTCATCGATTTTATCTTCATCATATGAATCAATCTTTTCTTCTAATCCAATTTGAGTTTCTTCAAACTTATCAATCTTAGATTGTGTTGTATCTCTTTGAGATAACAAGTCGGTCAACGAAGTTTCTAAAGTCGATTTTTTAGTTTCTAACTCGTCTAAAGAATAATTGTCGGATTTAACTTTTACAATCTTTTCGTTGAGAGAGATTAATTTCTGATTGTGCTTCTCCACTTCATCTTTTGAAGCGTTCAATTGAATTTCCTTTAACTTATACTCAGCTTCTTTCTCCTTTAACCCAACACCAATATCAGCTAACTTTTGTGTAAAATCATCCTGCTTAAACTTACGGATTAGAGAAGCGTTATCTCTATTCTCATCCGATGCATGTGAATACAATTTATCAAACACATCTACTCCCATAAATTGAGCAAGGATTTCTTTTCTTTCCGATTGTGATTTATCAATAAAGAGTGCATTATTTCCTTGAAGTGAAAGAGTAGTTAAAACGAAATCTTCGTATGTACCTAAGTATTGTTGAATGATGGAGTTAGTATCCCTCCTTTGCTCTCCATTCAAGGAGTGGATACCACTCTCATCTTCTCTCCAAAAGGATACATCTACTTTTAGATTTCTCCCTCTATTGATTAACTTTGCTCTTCTTTCTATGTAATAATCCACTTCTTCTATTTGGAAGTGCAGTTTACAATAGAAGTTACTCTTTCTATTATTAAGAATATTCTTTGCTACATAAGTTCTACTTGTCTTATCAAATATACAAAAGGATAGTGCATCGAATAAAGATGATTTACCTGAGGCATTAGGTGCGAATATACCTACCATACCTTTTGCGTTGTCAAATCTAATTAAATTATTCTCACCATAAGAGAACATATTAGAAAATTCAAATTGTTTTGGCACCCATTGTATATTAGGAGTTACATCATCATCTACCAACTTTGTGTTGATTTCTCTATTGATTTGTTGTATCTTATCAACAGTCTCTTCATCTGCCAAATACTGTCTTTCCAAATAATCTTTGATGAGTTCGTTTTGGAACTCTACATCTCTCACATTTCCAATTGCAAGTTTATCATCAAAGTTACCCGTTTTTTGTTTTGATAAAGTATCCATTCGAGTAACAGTGAACTCTTGTACTTTATATTTCTTTTTAATTTGGGTTAATGCCTTTTTAATCTGAGAAGGTTCGGTATTTGAAATCCTAACTCTCAAACGAGGTTTAGATGGCATATCGGTAACATTAGGAACAATACCATCGTTTACATCTAATGTGTAAAATCCATAATCGTTTGGAATATCAACTTCTTCGAAAGTTCTACTTTCAACATCCCAAAGTAAGTAACCATGTTTATCTAATGCTTCTCCGTGATTTTGTTGTATCATCGAACCAGCATATGCAATGGTTGGTGAACCTAATGTTTGTCTCCTATGGATATCACCCAACATCACCATATCAAATCCTTCAAACATATCAGTTGTAAAAGAGTTTGATGATACGGTATATCCAATATCAGTTTGTGCTAAGTTTACAGGTCCGTGGAATAAACAAATTTTATTCTCACCTTCTACCAATTCCGCCTTTGGCCAATTCTCTTTTTTATCGAGTATCGAATAAACAACAAAAGTGATGTTACCAAAAGGGTAAGTCCCAGTATCTCTAAGATAGTGTATTCTGTCATTTTCTAAGTTTTCAACGATTGGTGTCAATACATCCAATCGATAGTTATTATTTAAGTTACAATCGTGATTTCCCGTAATAAGGAATGTATGTTTTCTATTTGCACATTCAGTTAAGAACCAACTGATTTCTCTGATTAACTCAGGACTCATTTCGGTTTTAGCATGTGCAATATCACCAGCTAAGTAGATTATGGAGTTTTCAATATTATCTCTATCTACATTATCTAAAAACTTTTGGAATACTTCTCTATACTCCTTATGTCTTTTTAAATTACGAATGTGTAAATCTGCTAAATGGTAGATTTTTTCTACTATCATATATTATTTAGTTTTGAAAGGATTAAATCATCCCAACCGGTTTCTTCGGTTTCTTTTAACAAGTTATTTATTTTATCAAATCCCAATTCACCAGCATCACCACCTTCAGGTATAACATTCTTTACCTTTATACCATTCTTAATAAAGTAGTTTGCATGTTTGGTAGAATCTTCTACTGCATCTGAATCTAATAAAATATTAATTTCTTTTACTCCCTTTTCTTTTATTTTAGTTTGTAAAGTTCTTGGAATAAACTTTCCTAAAATAGGAATCACATTTCTTTTTACTGAGAATGAATCAAATACACCTTCTACTAATGTAATGGGTTCGTTCCAATCGATTTGATTATCAAATACAATTACATCCCTACTAACGGGTGGGTTTTTGTATTTCATCTTTTCATCTTCGTAAAAAGAACGAGCAATAAAATAGTTTAATTCACCATCTTCATTATAAGATGGAATAATCACTCTACCACTATATAATCCTTCCTCACAATAACCAATGTTATATTTCAAAACCTCATCCATAGAAATACTTCTTTGTTTGAGATAATGAATTGCTTGATTATAAATCGGATTGATTGATTTTGGTTTGTGATAAAGTGATTTAAATTCTTTTGGAAGTCTGAGTACTATCTTCTCAACTTCCCTTTCGTTCCGTTTTGGTTTGTACTCTCCATAGATAGAATGAATCTTTGCTAATTCACTCTTATCAACATTTAGTTTATAAAGTAAGGATTGAATACTCCTACCCTTAGAATCACATACCCAACAATGCCAATATTGTGAATCTAAATTGACTTGTAGTTTCTTCTTATGGTGATGACAAAAAGGACAATGATGTGCTTGTTCATTTCCCTTCATTGATGTACCAACACCTAAAGCAGAATCTAATACATTTATAACTACTAACTTATTTCTTGCGGAGAGCATAAATTAAATTTTCAACAAATATACGAAAAATTTTTCAATTATCCAAATTATCCGATGGTTGAATCGGATACATCATATAGAAATTGTCCTAATTTTTTTATATCATTAATAGTTTGTTCATCTACTTTTCTTTTTTCAAGCATAGGAACTAATTGTTGAATAGATTTTACTGCTATTTTTAATCCATCATCTTTTGCGTTTAAAGAATTTGGATTGATACCATGTTTTTTTGCTACTTGGTTTAAAGTCATAATATTATTTTTTGTGTATATATACAATTAACACTCAAATATACGAAAAATATTTTAGATTTCCAAATCTTTTCTAAAAAACTTTCCTAAAAGATTATCGTTGAGTGAGTTTTCATCAGCTAATACATTGTATTTGAATTGCCAATGTAGTTCGTAATAAGTCAGTGCTTTTGCTGAATGACAGAATTGAAGTATCTTCTTTTTGAAGTTTTCCTCACCACCATTAGATACTTCTTCTTTAATCCATTGATTGGAGGACATATATTTTTTCCAGTCAGATTCTTTAATGACTTTTCGTTTCCTCTTTTTTCCTTTTAGTGGGGGAAGTGTTCTTTTTGCCTTTAGGTTTTTCTTACCTATGTAGTATTTTCCAGTAGGGATGTGTTCAATCATGTAGATGAATCCTACTGCGCTTTCGGGAATTTCCTCATCTTTGATGTGGTTTCCCTCCCATAACCATTGAATCATAAATTCTTATTTAAATGTATCGGAGTAAGGTTTACTATTTAGTTTACCCCCTCTAGCTTGCTTTATCTTAGCTTCATCTTTTGATAAATCTAATCCACCATCAGCTTCAATCAAAGTTTTATCACCACCTTTGATGTTTGCTTTTGATACTGCTGGAGGATTTTGAGCTAATCTTTCTTCTAAAGTCATAATTGTTTTTCTTTATATTATATAAATATAACCTTATGTATCGAAACGAACAATGAAGTTTACAGGATAATCCGGTAATGATTTAATTGGTTGGGGTAGTTTAGCTACCGCAACCATATTCATTTCATTATCATATAAACCTATTGTTGTAATAAATGGCGTTAAATAAGAACCAGTTTGGTCAGTAGAACCACTTACTTCATAATCATCAAAACTTCCCTTAGATGAGCCATCATAAGATGATACATATGGATACTTACCACCCCTTATATATCTAGCTCCAGGTTGATAAAAAGATTGAGATACCAACTCACCATCAATCAATCTAGTCTTTGGTTTTGTAATAGATGCCGTTATTTTTTTACCACCAACTTCATAAATAGCAGTTGGATTTTGAGATACATTGAATTCATTTTCATTTACTGAAAGGAATATTTCGTTTTCATAAATAGTCATAGTTGAACGATATGATACATCAAATGAAGATAAACCGCTTCCATCAGCTACATCTTCGGTAAGTACAACTAATCCCCTATCATAAAACACATTACCCTTAATGTTTGATGCAGAATCGATTAAGTTAGAGTTACCATCATCGGTTGCCGTAATCGAACCATATTCAACTACCATTGAACCCACTTTAATTCCTTCACCATAATATTGTTGTGGAATTGGTATTATACCAATCGTATCACTAATAACCCTTTCATTGGTTGATGCATATGATTCCCTTTTACCAACTTCGGTTAAAATAGATGCAGTAGCTGGATTTAAATAAAATTGTGCTTTTATAGAATCATATAAAGTTCTTTTAGATGTACCGTCTGAGTTAGTGTCATCGGTATTTACATCATAAAGGTCCGTTTGATTTGTACCATAAAGTGCGGTAATATCCGTTTGGTCCAAAGCCCACTCTTTGTAAACTTTGAAAGGCCTAACCACCACATCTGATTTTGGAATCTCTTTTATCATCTAAGCAAATACTTTTATATAAATATTAAGAAACAAAAAACCCCACTTTTAGTGGGGTTCTTCTACATTTATATTTTAATAAATTTATTAGAATGAAAGTTTAACTTTAATTAATACTTCTTTATCAAATGATTTTTCAATTGGTTGAGAAGTTTTAGCTACTGCTATTGTTTCATTTGCATCATTTAATAATCCAACCGTTGTAATATAAGTTCTTGGGTCAGTTTCAAATGTTGTTTCTGTGAATGTTCCATTGGCATTTACATAAGTTGGGTTGTTTGAATAGTTAAATTCTCTATTCGTTGCTCTTACGAAGAAATGTTGTGTTGATACGTTTTCAGTTCTTCTAGCTTGGAAATCACCACCATGATGAATTGCGTAGAATAATCTCTTATGATTTTCTTTATCAGCATCTACTCCAGTATCTCCAGCTAAAGTTCCTAAAGAACCCCAATCAGCATCAAATGCGTTACCAACAGTATCAGCGATTGCAGTTGGGTTAAGAATGATAATACCTCTATCAGGATAGAACAATCCATATCCCTCATTGTTAGATGCGGTTGTTGTATTGATTGTAGCTGCATCTTCAGTACCTAAGTTAAGTGAACCACTTACTACTTTAAATACTCTACCAGCTTTTCCTAATGTATCTCCAAACTTCTTACCACTATCATCAATGAAAGTAAATAATCCATTAGAACCAGAAAGTTGTAATGACCAGTTACCCGGGTCCATTTTCTCTCTATATCTCGCTCTATTGATATTGATAGCGTAGATTGCGTTTGAATCGTTTGCTATACCACTACCATTTTCAAATGAGAATTGTGTATCGGTTGGGTCTAACAAAACTGATTTATATTGAGCGTAAGTTGCTTTAGTTGGTAGTAATGCATCATCTGAATTTGCTAATGATATTGAACCACTTCCATTTAAATGTCCATATGCTACAGCGAATTGAACTTCAGCTGATGAAGTTACTGCTGTATCTCCGGCGTAAGCATTATAGTAGTACTTAGCACTTGTACCAGCTACTTGAGCAGATGAAGTATAAAGTGCCGTTAATGAACCTACATCACCTGTCCATAATCCAGTTGTTACTACTTCAATTTTTGCATTTACCTTATCAAACTCACCGAATCTTTTATAAATTCCAGTAGTTACACCTGCGCCAGATTGTAATTGCTGTCCCGCAGGTAATGCTGAGTTTAAAAGGGCTACTACATCATTACTATCGATTGTTCCGCCTTGTGCTAACGCTTGTAGTTGAGCGGATATATTTGGGTCGTTTATAATTGCCATATCTCTATCCTTTTTTAGTTGTTACTTCTATAAGTTACAGTTACAGGAATAGTTTGTGAACCACCCGTCTCATTTCCATATACAGTTATCGTAGTAGAAACATTAGATGTTAACGAAGGATTTGGTGAGAATGTAAATCCTAAACCACTAACAACTTGTGCCGTAGTAGTTACTTCTTCTCCTAAGAAAACAGGAACCGAACCGGCTGCTGTTGCTCCTTGCGTTACTGCTAATGTACCAGCTCTCTGGTCTGCTAATACAACAGTATATCCAGAAGAACTATTTCCTTGTGGTGAAGTTGTAGGTGAAAGAGCAACTTGCCCTTCATCTTGATAAACTCCAATTGAAGAAATACCTAATGCTACAACTGGAATCTGAGTTGTACCTTTTGGTAATGTAACTAACTTGTATCTTAATACTTGTGTTTCGTCTGGACTAGCTTCCAGAATTGGTATCGCCTTAATTGCCGAATCATAATACGCTGAACCCTTTGGGTGCGCTGGCTCGTACAATGTATAATCAATCTCATCATCACCTAATGCGAATTTGGTAATGTTAAGGGATTGACCAGATGCCAACTTCTGTCTACCTTTTTTGGTTAGGATGGCATCGACTGTAATTGATGTATTGTCTAAATATCCCATAATTTTTTTAATTTGCCCTTTTGTTTATTATGTACTAATAAATATAACTATTTTAAAATTTAATTAATCTACCTCAAGAATTGGTTCTCCACTTCCTCTACCAGTATCCGCAACTCTTAAAATGTTCGGATTCGTAGTAAATGTTTCAACAGGAGATAACCCATCTGGGGTTGTATTTATTGTTTGTTTTGAACCTTCAAAGAATGAATTTTTTAATCCTTGTGATAGGTTGTTTTTATATCGATAGTGAGATGATAAGTATCCCTTTAACGGAGTTACTTCAACTACATCGTTTCCAACCGATGGGTCTGGTGCTCCAAATGGTACTTTTGTTACTTTGTATCTAAACTTAGTAACCTCTACATCTTCATATCTAACCTGCTCATTGGTTGTTGTTGTAGGATATCCTGCAACTTGAGTAGGTACTTTTTCTATGTATGATTCTTTTATTAAATATACTTGCTGTCTACTTCCAGATAAATTTCCAAATATATCCAATGTACTAACTTCACCATATTTTTCAATTGGTGTAAATAATCCAAATCCAGCATTATTTAATGAATTCGGGTCCATACCAATTTGTTCAAATCCAAATGATTCAGCCGATGCATCTAATTTACTTCCATCGGGAACTTCAATTTCCGAAACATATGTTGGATATGTACCCAATAAATTCGTATCATTATCAACATCGATAGATGAATCATATTGTGGGTTGGTTGATGTTAATACAATATCATCCTCACCATCAACATTTGCTTCATAGTTATCATACTGATGTGTTAATACTACATCAGATTCCCCATCTATGTTAGCTTGAAATTGATTGTTATCACCAATTAAAATTACATCTTCATCAACATCTACACTGGTTTCATAATCTCTTTTTTCAGATGTTGGTTTATCCCATTTAGTTTTACTTCTTTCTAAAAAGTGAGGTTCGATTAATAAACCTTTAGAAACTTTTGCTCTAGCAGGAACTAAATCTTCCAATACATCGAATAAAGATTTATCAATGTATCTAATTAATCTGATATATTCGTAGATATCTCTATTTAATCTTTGGAAGTAATAATCTCTTAATGATTTTAATTCCGTATATTCATCTTTGTATTCATCAGCAGGTGCTCCAATATAATTATCAATATTGAAGTTACCAAATGATTTAATGATATCCATATTCAACTCTTTGATTGGGGAGAAGAATAATCCTAAACGAGATGAATCGATTGGCGCCCTATCTAATGATTTTTTGGTTGCTCTAACTTTGTGTGATAAATTACCAACAAGTTCTTGAGTTTCAAATCTAATTTTATCAGCTTGATTAAATCCTAATGATGGAACTTTTGCAGTTATTGTTCTTTCATAACTTCTATAATGATATGGATAATCTGATATTGAATTAAATCCAACAGCGGTTCCATTAACATTATATTCGGTACTAATAGCAACATTATTTATTGTTGTGGATGATGATAAATCTTTAGGAAGTTCAAAATCAAATCTAAGTACTAAATCTTCAGATGATGCCGTATAGCTGTTTCCAGCTATCGAATCTGGTTGTAGTGTATGCGTATCTAATAAGTTAGTTTCTAACGGAGTTTTCCATAATCTAAATTCATCAAGCGAACCATTAAATCCATTACCAACTCGCAATGAACGCCCAATACCCAATCCACTACCAGTCCAATTTGCATTAGTAATACTTAGAGTATTTGATGCTTTTTCTGTTCGTATTCTACCATTAATGGAATCTCTTAAATACACATTGAATGTATCATCACTTCCATCTTCACTTTTGTTGATAAGAATTTGTTTATACTCACCATCAAAGAATCTAACATTATCAATAGATGCCGAATGTAGTTCTGAGCTTGAACTTACATATAAATCTAAGTTAGCAAAACTACCAGTGGTTTGGGATATTTTAAATTCCCATTCTGCTTCTGTACCAGATGGGTCCATCATTTTAATTAACGATGTATCTTTTGGTATAGTAGAATTAACCCTAAATTCAATACCTCTAGCGCTGTAATCATCGATATCATTAAATGGTATTTGAATATAAGAACTATCGCTACCACTTAAAACAAGTTCAGAAGTTCTATCTTCAAATGTAAATGGTTGAGTACCACCATCAGTTGGGTCAGTTGGTCCACCAAACTCCATAATTGTAAGGAGTGATTGTGGAACACCATAACAAGCCATTACTGCTTTTAAAGAACGAGAAGTACCTTTGTGTTTTAATAAGTAAGGTAAGTTGTTAAGGATTCTTCTCCAAACTTCTTCATTTGCTGATTTAAGAGATTGTTGATATTTTTCAGTACCATCTTTGTATTGTCCTAAAGCATATTCCCATAAATGTTGAGAATCATAAGCTTTTCTACCATCCCATCCCAACGATTCTAACATTGTAGAAACCAAATCACTTGAAAATCCTAAATCTGCTTTATGTTCTGGTTTTCTTAAATTGTTTAACCCATTAATATATGCCCAAATAACATCAAAATGATGCCCTAACATATCCATAAACAACATAAAGTCCTCGTTCTGATAATCTTCTCTAATAAATTCTGGAAGATTGTTGTTTAGGTAATCTACATTATTTCTATCAAATGTTGCGGCTTCATTTACAGCAGTATTATACCAAGCAATTGCCTGAGAATCGGTTGATGCTATAATTGAACTTCCGCTCTTAGGATATGCTAATGAATTGGTTGATGTATATAAAAAGTTTTCAAATCCATCAAATGTTTTGATAAGATTGTTTATATTAACCAATTGTTGATTAGCTTGTACCACCGAAGCTGCTGTTACACTTATAGCCTCAATTTGTAAACTGGAAGAAGCTGGTTCACTTATGATTGTATATTCATCAACCAATCCACCCTCTGCTAATAAATACCCCAATTCTACTTGAGATACCGATAAACTATTATATTTTGTTTGATATGATTCTAATAGTTCAACTTTATATTGGAAGTTTTTAATTCTTTCTTCAGCCGAACCAAAATGTACAAAATTTTCAAATACATATTCGGAACCACTTACATATTGAATATTTAATTTTTTGGTATCTATACCAACTTTTTCACCATACTCTCTTATTAGTGCATCATTTGTTGATGAACCACTTGCAAGTAAATCACTATATACTTGATATCCAATACCATTATCAGATTCTAACGAAAAATTAGGTCCTTGTAATGGTGGGCAGTAATCCTGCGTATCACCCAATAATGTGAGTGTCTCAAATATAGGATTGGTTTGAATTTTAGTAATCCAAACTTTTTGATTTGTTTGTATATCGTTTGAAAGGGGTTCATATAACTTTAAAATTAACGAAGATGCATCACCACCAGTTTGAGTGATTTCTTGCAATCCTCTCCAAGTTGTTATTACTTTGTTGTTACCATCCCCCAAATGTAATAAGTGAGTAAGATATGTTGAATCATCAAAACTACATTTATTAAATTGAGAAATGAATCCTTCTGATATCCTGTTAATAGCAACCGAACGTGGTATATCTAAATCACCCTTATCAAATAAAATAGTAAAAGTTTCTGTTTCACCCCTTACCTTTTCTTTTCTTAGATTTTGGTTTACAGGAGTTAATGATATTGGTATCTTAATTTTATCAACATCTTCAGTACCTTCCATATCAAGATAGTTGATTAGAATCTCTTGTACATTAAAATTAAGATTAAATTCTCTTGTTGTAAATGCATTTTTAACTCTACCAATACCAACTTCAACAAACCCACTTCTTTCTAATCCTTCTACATCAAATCTTAATTTAAAATCAACATCATATCCAATAAAATCAGCACCCCTAATTACTTTGGGATATGTGATTCTTCTAATATCTGGTACAGTTACAGAATACTCATCAACAACATTAATTGTTAAACTAACTGCTCTATCTAAGATATTAGATGTTTCATTATCTTGAGTTCCCTCATCTAACTTAGTTACAATATCTTTTTGTTCTTCAACTTCATTTAGATTTTTAGGTCTATCTGATAAAGATACCTCAGGCAATTTCTTTTCGTTTGCTTTTTTTGTATTTGGAATATTTGATTTTAATCCTAAATCATTTACTGGTTTAGTTGGATAGTTTATAGGGTTTATTGGTTTTAAAATATCATTAATAGGATTAAATGCTCCACCACCCGCTTTACCAGATTTATTTAAATCAGATAATGATATAATGGCATTATTCTTTGGTGGAACTTTGTTTGCTCCCAAAGATTTTAAAATATCTAATATGTTTTTTGGTGCTGGCATTAGAATTGTCTTATATCATAATTAGGTCTGAGGATGCTATCATCTCTTCCAAAGTCATCGAATCTATCTCCAAAATCATTAAATTCGTCTCTTTCTATAAATTCGTTTCGGCCTCCGCCTCCACCTCCGCCACCTCTACGAGGAGAGCCACCAGATGGTGTAGATACTGGCTTATATGGATTAGCCTTATCCTCTGGTTTTGGTGGTGGTGGGGGTAATTCTTTTTCGTTTTGTACAAACTTAGGTGTAACTTCTTTTGGTGTTATAGTAATAGGTTGTTCCGATTCTCTAACTTGATTTTCATAATCATCAAATGAAAATGGAAATAATTTTATATTATATTGTCCTATTTTGTTAAAAACCCTATGAGGTATTGTTATACCAACAACCTTTCCACCCGGTTCCTCATAATTATCTCTACCAAAATCATCAAATTCCAAAACATCATCACCAACTACAACTGTTATTGCTTGCACATCATCGTTCATCTGAACCAGTAGTGGTACTCCAGATTTAGTGTTAATATTATATTTTCTTGGGTCTCCATTTACCAATGATATTTGAGGGTCTAATCCTGGTAATGGAACTGGTATCTTTTCGGTATCTATGCCAATACTATATTCAGATGTCAATTTTAATGTTGTTTCCAACGATTCACCAGCATCCGCTTCTATTATAATGGGTTTATTATCTGGTTTGAGAATATCAATACGAGTAATCCTATACAAAGAAGTATCAGCTGAACTTATTACATAGTTTGTTCCTTCAACATCTTCATATGAACTCTGTCCAATAGATGGAAAAAATTGTGCATTTTTATTTCCATTTTTTAGTACACTTACCGGCAATCCCTCACCAGTTATTAAAAAATTTACTTTATAACTACTTGGTTCCTCATATTCATCACGTCCACCGCCTGTATTTACTGGTTTTTTATTTAATTTAAAATTTAAATCAATAGAAGATACACTAGCAATACCCTTTTCTTCTACAATTTTATTATCAACATATTTGATAAGAGAAATTGCTTTTGTATTTATTCCAAGTAATTGGTTTTCCGGTTTTAATCCTTGATTTTCTATAATGGGAGCCCCATCATCTAACATAGATACGATGTAGTATTCGTTACATACATAACCCTCTTTAGATACTTTTATTTTTTTATCACCAGTTCTTGCTAATGATTCTCTTGTAACTCTTACCAATGAATTTATACCAACTTTTTCATCATTTACAAAAGTTGAAAATCCCTTTTCATTAGTTTTTATAATAAATAAAATAGGGTCTGAGATAGTATCCTTTGGTGGTTCTTCTGGGTCTTCTGTATCACCATAAGGTCCCTTTGGTGAGTTACCTCCACTATTACCACCAGTATTACCAGTATCACCAGTATCGCCAGTAGCAGGGCCATTACCTACACCAGGGTCTTGGTCTGGCTCTTGTGGTCCAGTATTATCACCCTCATTAGGGTCATATACTTCATCATAATCGATATTTTTTATTGGTGCTGGCATAATTATTAACTTATATCAGAAGGTCCTCCTCCACCTCTTTGATTTGTAACTGGTGTTGTTATTGGATTTGGTCTTTTTGTAAATGCACCACTCTTATCATTTTCAAGCGGTATTCGTTTACCAGTACCCAATCCCAAAAACTTATTTTTAAATATACTTTTCTTTTTACTTTTAATCGGATTTTCTTTTATAAATTTTGGAATTGGTAATTCAGATGGTACTTCTTTTTTAATAGCTACCTCTAAATTTTTTGATTCCTTAAATTCATCTTTTGTTTGTGGTAGAGGTTTTTCTTTTGTTACCTCAATACCCGGCACATTCGGTTGAATAATTACATCCGATTCTCTAGTTCTTATAATTTTACCAACTTTATCTCTACTAGCATCAAATTCATTTTCTCTAGTTGTTCTTGATTGAATTGTTCTTTGTGGCAAAAATTTATCTACACATTCTATTAAGATTCTCTGAGCTGTTTTGTACACTGCTTCTTTTGATAAAGATAATGATTCTTTTGTCGGTTTCTTTTTACCATAGTTTACATCACCAATGTAAGAATTTCTATTTAAAAATTCATATTTCATCGCTTCTGCAAATTGTTTATGTATTCTTGTCATTAATCTATCGAACTCCCTAACACCAAACTCAGAAACTAATTTGTTATACCATTTTTCAGTATATGTCTTTTTAATAAATGAATCTATTTCTTTTGAATCTATTTTTTCAACAAATTCCCCTATATATGGTAAAATATCATCCCTAAAAGATTGTCCATTTACCATAATATTAAATCTGGTTAATAAATCAGTTTTTTCTGAAACTTCATTTCGAATCGGTAGTAACTTTACTTCAGTTCTCGATGGAGATATTTCTTTAATCCAAAGTTTTTCATTTAAGTTATCAAATCCAACTCTTTTATTTAATAGTGTTATTTGTGCTTTAAATATACCATTATTATATCCCGCCTCATTAATTAATCGTTCTGCATCAATAAAATATTCATTGGGAAAATTAAATGCCTGAAATTCGGTTCCATCTGCGATTAAAAAATAATCTTTAATGTTTTCTGAACTAAGTGGAATGTATCTAACTAACTTTCCTTCATCACCCTGAGGAAGCTGATTATCATTGGCATCATAAACAATGAACTCAATCATATCCGCATCAGAAAATCCGAAAAAAGATTGCAGGGTTCCTTTTTCGAAAATTTCTCTATCTTTAGTAGAAATTCGATACCCTTTATTTTCTATTATTTCCTTAAATGTTTTAATTGCCATTATCCACCTGTTTTATCTTCACCAACAAATACTTGAGCAGTACCTCTACTTCCCCACTTGTCTTTTCTCTTAACTCGTTTCCAATAATATGCTTTTATCTCCAATTTATCACCAGCTGATGTATTAATTATAAGAGTTCCGCTTTTTTCTTGTTTTCTTTTAGATGTTTTACCAAGAGGTGTCCACTTAAATGTAACAGTAGTTACACCAGCAGATTGTTCATTTCTAGCAGGAACTTTCCAAGTTTTAGGGCCGTCAAGCCAACTAATACTTTCAGATAATGTAAATGTTTGTTCTTCAGTTGTAAAGTTAAAGAATGCAACACCCTTAGAACCATTTACTATCGAAACTTCATCGGGTTTACGAGATGCAATTTTTAATCCCTTCTTACCCTCTTCATTTACATCGTTTGCTGATATCTTCCATCCACTATTTTCAGTTTGTTGGAAGAATCCATTTAATCCTTCTAATGCGTTTTGTGCAGCATTTTGTTTTTCTCTTTCTTCAGTTAGTTCTTTTTGTACTCTAAACGATTCTTGTAATGCCTCTATTCTAGCGGTTAAAGAAACTCTTTCGATTGCTTCGTTGATTGAGTTTTGTACCGCGTTTTGTAAATCTATTGTTGTTGATGCAATTTGAGTATTAGCAATATCTCTTTGGTCATTTGCAATATTAGCTTTTAATTTTTCATTATCGGTTTCTATTCTTAATGCAGCAACTATACTTTCTAATTCAGCTATTATTGAATTTAAATTACTAACATCATTATTTAATCTTTCAACCTCGGCAGTTAAATCTTCTATTTGTTCTAATGCTGTATTATATACTGAACGAAGTACTGTATCTGGTTGTGGTGCTGGTGTGTTTGGTATAAGTTCAAATATTCTAGTATCTATTGATTTTTCCAATTCAACACTATCATATTTAGGTCTAATTAGTTGACCGCCTATGATACCACCATCTATTTCTTGCTCACTAATATATCCATATAATTCATCATAATCAGCACTATTAACACCATCCCAATTTATTGTAGATGGATTTACATTTGGTTCTATTGTTGTAGAATCAAATGGTCTATTTTTAATTACATCCGATAATGGATTAATTGGCCTTCCCTTAACTACATTTCTTTTAGCGATGCGTACACCACGTTCGTTTTTTTTAGGAAGATTTAGAGAACCACCTTCTTTAAGTTTTTTGACAAACTCATCTCTACCAAGTCCACGCTTCATAGGTTCTTTTTCATTACCCATACCAGCTTGACCTCGTTTTATAGATTCTGCCTTTTTTTGTGCTCTATTCTTTTTAAACATTGTTTATGAAATTACGCTAAATGTATAATCATCATCAAAGAAATAATCAGTTCCATTGATACTAACTTTAAATTCTATAATATACACCCTATCAACTTCCCAATTAGATAAATTTAATTTAAAGTAATTTCCATCGGAATCACAACTTAATTTTGTATAATCTGAAAATGGAACTACTACTTCACCTGAATGATAGTCGGATATTTGATAATATGATGTTATTGGTAAAAATTTACTAATACTATATTGTAATGTTGATGAGAATGTTTTTATTGGATATAAATCTCTACCAACTACTCTTAATTTTGGAGTTGTATTTACTTTATATTCTTTTTTAAAATTTTTAATTCCAACTTTTATTTCTTCCGATGTTAACTCAGTCAACGAACCAGTTGAAAATGATGTATCATCCCAACCTATTCTAACTTTTGGTTGATGAATGGTGTTTGTTTCTTTACTAAAAAACCTAAGAATACCATAATCATTTGTATCTGTTTCTTTTGAAAATGGTAATTTTAGAATGATTCCATCATTTGGAATAGAACCACTAATCCAATCAATCATAATATCTTTGATATCTATATAAACATCGGTAGTTTTATATTCAAAGTTTTGTAATGAAGAAGATGCGTAATAAAATGTTCCACCTTTGCCTTCATAAGAACCAGTAGATACACTACTAAACTCAGATGTTTCCAACCATCTTAGTGTAGAATCACCTTCTCTATTATTCCAAGTTACACCCGATGTTGTAATATCATCAAAACGAGTACCATTACCCATTTCCCAACTTTGTGAAATTGGATATGCTTCTAATGTAAATTCTAATGGAAGTTCTTCTGATTCGGTTTCTTTTAATATAAGGGTTGCTTCAGACATTGTTACAGACCCATCTGCTAAGCTAGATGATAATCCAGTTACATCAAATTTAAGAAGTGCTCTGGATACATCTTTGATGTTACCATAATAAACCTTACTAACCTCTAATACCTCATCTAAACCAGCGTTTTGGTCGGGTTGTTGTAAGTACACCGATGCATCTTTTGATGCTGTTAAAAAATAGTATGCCATTATCTTGCCCTCCCTTTAATATCCGAATCTGGAAATTTAACTTCGAAAACCGATGGGTCTAAAGATGGATATAAAATCTTATCTTTAATCGCCGCTTCTATATTATATGAGTTTGGTGAATATTCTCCACCACACTTATTTACAATTTTTAATTTTGGTACTGAACTAACACCATCAACATTTGCTACAATTAATTCTAATTCTGAAATATTAATTGTATTGTTGAATGTCCAATTATCAATATTTAAATAATCTTTTAATTCGGATATACAATCAGAAATTACCTCACTTTTATTATAATTTTTTAAAGTAATTACTTCAAATTCAATTCCTATATTAATAATAAACCCATCATTAATATTAATACCATCGGTTAAAATTTTATATTCCGATAGATATGTTTTTAAATTTTCCTTTACTGCTCTATTAAGATTTGATAATTTTTTATTTGAATCATACCCTAACAAATATAAATTTATTGCGAATGGATTATTTTTTTCATTATCATTTGATGTTTTTCCAGTTAGATATTTTTGTATTTCTTGTTGAACGCTTTTTCTATCAGGTTCTTCACTATCTGGCTTCTCAACAAAACTCATCACTAAATCAGTAAACTCTTGTAGAGCTTTTGGTGAAGAAAGAATTGATGATGGTGAGTTGTTATCTAATGTACCATCTGCCGTAGCGTATGCCTTTGCAACCGAACCATACTTAGTTGGCATTGATAATGCTCTTACTTCATAATCTTTAGCAGTTACTGCTCTATTCTGAGAACCAAAGTTTGCTAAAGCATTTTGTCTTATTTCTTCAATAGTATCACCACCTTTACCACCTGTTGCAGGAACTTCATTATCTACTGCGATTGAATTTTTAGCTGAATTATAAATTGCCAACTGCGTTGGTGTGAATAATGTTGTATCTTCTTCAAATTCACTATTTCTAATTTGAGTAATTGTTCCTTTTTGAACATTTGATTCTACACCACCACCAACTAAATATTTTACAGTTATGGTTGTATTTGATGGTGATGAACCATAAGTTTTGGTTTTTAAAAAGTTAGTTGGGTCAAATGATTCTTCTAATTTAGAAATAGAATTGGGTAATCCCAATCCAACATTTTTTAAATTAGGTATAATCGTTTCATCATTCGCTGTTGGGTCTCCTGCACCAAACTGAATAGTTGTTGTACTATCTGGGTTAACCTGTTTAACAAATCTACGAGATGTTTTAAGTGTATTTAATACATATGGTACTGTTGATTTAAATTGATAAAGGTCTGGGTCATTACTTTCCGTATTCGGATAATCCACAAATACCAATTCTTGTGCTAAGTAGGGAACTTCATACCATTTGTTTCCATTTGAATCTCGTACATCATAGATATCTATAATGTTTGTATCCAATAAATCAATTTTTTGAAATTCTTCATATGAACCAAATGTAAATTCTTCAGTTTTTACTTCTGCCGAAATAACTTTTACTAATTTCTTTACTAAATAAAATGATGTTTCTCCAGTAACCGAATCGGTTTGGTATATTGTAATTTCTCTATCAGTTGAATCCGAAAAATCAACTACATCTTTTGTAATAAAAGATACTCCATTTGAAGATTCCAATATCATACCTTCTTTTATCTTTAAAAGATATGTTTCATCAAATGTATTGTTTGCACCAGTTCCAGTTGAAGGAACTAATTGATAGACAGATAAAGTTGTTACTGCTGGTGCGGATACTTTGGGTTTATATCCTAAGTATTGTGAAAGTGCTATTACATTTTCAATATCATCAGCATGTACCATTAATGATTCCTTTAAGGTATCATCAACATAATATGAAAGTGAATCTCCAATATAAGATGCCATTTCAATGAACATCATACCAGGAGAGGATTCGTTAAAATCAGAATAAGTTGTTGGGAAATAAGTTTTAGCAAACTCAATAAGATTAGTTCTGAATTCAGTAAAATCTTTATTGAGGTATTTTATATCCTTACCTCTACCCTTAAAATTCTTTGTTGTTTTTGTAATTGCCATATCTTATTATCCCTGAACTGTGAATGTTAAGGTTTCTAAATTAATATCATCACCAATTCTAAATTTAATTGAAACATTTAATTTATTGTTATCTCTCAATTCATCAGTTGATTCAATATCAATTTCTTCTGCCGTAACATAAGGTAACCACTGTTCTAAACTTTCGTTTATTGTATCTTCTATTCTACCTTCTAAATCATCTACATTTGGTTCAAACAATAACGATTGGATTCCACTACCAAATTCAGGTTGTAAAATACGTTCCCCCCTTTTAGTAAGTAGAAGATTTTTAATATTTGATTTAACTTGGTCTTTAGTTAGAAAAGATTGTTCAAAGGTATTTTTACCAAAAGTTAATGGTAATGTAATACCAATAGCATAATTTGCGTATGCAATGGTATCTTTAACAATTCTTCTTCCTAACTCAACTGCCATAATCTATATTACATTCCCGGTCTCCAAGGACCTTTCTTTTTATCCAATGCTTTCATTAAACCACTATAATCTCTATTTAGTGCTTTATCCAATCCAGCGTTTCCAGTATGAACACCTAAACCTTGTTTTGGTGCCATATCTCCGTAACCCATTTGTTGTGCTATATTTGATGCACCTAATGTATGTACTGAGTTTGAATCGAAGTTCATCGTACCAGACGATACTTCGGTTGGTGCCCCAGCATATGATGGAACATTAGTTCCACTTCTTTGTTGTGAGTTAAAGGGTTGTGTTTGTGCCAATACCTCATTTAATGCAGGATTCTTACTAAATGTTTTTTGTGGTTGAACTGGTTCTTCCATTACATTTGAATCCATAAATGTTGGTTGTTTTGGTGTAATAGCTTCTTTAAGTTTTTTGTTTTCTTTCAATAACTTAGCCATTTCTTTCTTAACACCTTCTTTAACGAGTTTGGGAAGAATCACTTTGATTTCCTCCTTAACTATAATCTGTATTGCTTTTACTAATTTATCAGTATCCATTGTTAAAATGTTTTCCTTTCTATATAAATATTTGATTTAGGTTTTTTTAATTTTTAATACAATCTGGTCGTATTGCTACTAATTGTTTTTTAAATTCTTCTATTTGTTTGTTGATATTATTACCATCACCAATATCATTAATATCATCTCCTAAAGATGAGTTTACCATATCTTCAAAAGAACTATCTCCATTTATACCATCACCTAATCCACTACCATCTCCATTTATACCATCACCTAATCCACTATCATCACTATCATTGGGTAATTCATATTCTTGAATAGGACCAACTTCACTTATAGTGTTATTATCAACCTGCTCTATTACAGGTAGTTCACTACCATCCGCAGATGGGAAGTTTGGATTTGGAATAGGGATTGCGGGTGGTATTAAATATCCCGTCCAAATTATAACACCAGGAGCGGGTATTGGGGATGGTGCCGATGGATATAGTGAAGTTGTTTGTATAACACCACCTATCGAAAATAAATGCACAATAGCGGCAAGTATAAACATATTTACTATTATCTCTTGTTTTTTAGCGGGTTTTAATGGTGGGTATAGAGGCCACACCCCCACATTAGTTACAATATTAGAATTTACTACTAAATTTTGAATTGAACCGGGTGCTGGAATTAGTGGAATTGGAAATGGGTTCATTTGGGCTCCGGCCCAATAAGCTTTTACACCATTCCCAAATTCATTTGGTAATGAAAAATTTACGCCAGGTGGTGTTGCCAATCCTTTTAATAACGCAACTCTAAAAAGATTTTTCATTATTTCTTTATTACCAGCTTGTACTGATTCTAAATTAATAAAATCTTTTCCTCTTTTTATCGCAGCATCATATTCATCAGCCCAAATAGTTGCAACCTTATTTATATCTAAAGAAGGATTGTTATTTGGATTTGTCTTTCGTATTACGTTTCTTTTAAATAATCCCCAAGACATTTTTTATCTTTTTAATAAATCCGATGGATTTGGTAAATTAATATCAGGTATTTTTACTTCAGGTACCTTTGGCAGTTCTATATTAGGTATTTTTGGAATATTTGGTACTTTAGGTACTACTGGTATTGGTGGTAGATTAGGTGGAGTTGGTAACTTTGGTAATCCTTTTTTAAGTTTAGGATTTTCTTCTACTTTCTTTTTTCTAAACTTTGGAATAGGTGGAAGTTTAGGCAATCTAACCTTTGGTAACGCCGGTAATTCTGGCTTAGGTGGAACTTTTGGTAATGCAGGTGGAGTTGGTAGTTCTGTAGTTATGCTACTTATCGTATCTTTAGGATTATTTGTAATATTAGATATATCAGCAACTTTTTTTATACTATCACTAGCACCACCCAATATGTTTTTATTTACTGCCATATTACTTTAGTTGTACATTATTACTTAACATTGTTTGTAATTTAGATTTCAATGTTGTAAATTGTGCTATATTTGTTGGGCCAGGTGAGGTTGGGCCAGCTGGTGTTAAATATATTTGTTGTGTTATTAAATCTATCATTTCACCCAATAACTCTACCAAAGTTTCACCCTTTGGTGCAGCTTCCAACTCACCATCAGTTCCTAACATAATAGTACCATTACCAATATCTAAATTTATATCTCTATCCTGTGTATCAACAAATATATGATTATCTGTTGTGATGTTTATACCATCGGTTGCATCAATTGAAAATTGACCATCAGTTATAAAACCAATATCTTTTTTTGCAGAAAAAATCATTTCGGCTGATTTAGCCGATATAATAACTCTATCTGAATTTAATAATATTTGATTTCCTTTTAGTTCTGATGGGTAATTAAAAAATGATGGATATTCATTTTCAGTTGGTAATGTATATTCCAATAATCGTTCACCGCTACCTAAAAATATAATATTACCATCATCATTAATACTTTCTTCAGTAGATGTTCCTATATCCTTTGTTAGGGATTCTCCATTTTCACCATTTCTAATTATAATGTTTGGTGAAAAAATATTATCAGGGTTATTATAACCACTAAATCTAATTGATTGACCAAATCTACTTTCAATTAAATAATCACCCTCATATAGTTTAAGTTTATGAATAGTACCATCTGGTTGGAAATATTGACCTAGCGAAGAAACATCAATCGAATCAGATGAACTTTCCGTTCTTGATATTCCAGTTGATTGTACGTTACCATAATTAGATGCGGTGTTTGATTGAGCTGATTTTTCTTTTTTCTGAGATGCATTTATTTCATCTATACTTGTATTTACATTTGGTAATGCCGAACTGATGATTCGTTCATACAAATATCCACCAGCTGGTGAATTGGTAATAGCAACTGTTTCATTTATAGTTGGTAGAGAAACACATGTTTTATCTTTCGGTAATGCTAAAGTTAATCCTTCATCTTTTTTATTTTGACTAGTTGAAGCTCTGAACTGAATCGCTCCTATATATTTACCTTTTAGTGGTTCTTCTATTTCTAAATCAGAAAGAATATCATCATTAATATCCAATATAATCTTATATACAGTACCCATAGACATAGTATCTTTATGCCTTCTAATATTAACACTTTGATTGGATTGTACATTACGATTTCTATCCCCAAACATTACTTTTCTAATTTTTGTTTTACTTCTTCTATTTCGTTTTGTAAATCATCTACCCTACTAACCTCATCTTGAACTTGTTCAATTTCTGAAAGTAATTGTTCTCTCTCTGCTTCCGTGAGGAATCCAGTATCTCCTTCTGATTTTTGATTAGATGCTATAATTCTTTGTGCGATAGTTGCTAACTTAACCAATTGGTCATCGTTACGAACTGATGTATCAATTAAGTCTTTGATGACTGGACCTAAAATTCCCATATCACCATTATGCCTAATCATTTTTCTGATTTCAAAGATGACATCAGAAATATGTTTCTTTTTATTTATTTGATTGTTATAGATATCCTCAAACAACCCACTAAGGTTTTTGCCTGGGAATAATTCGAAATCTGTTGACATACGTTTATCAATATTTGTTCAATATATAAATATCAATAAACAAAAAAGTGTAGGATTATCTACCCTGCCCTCTATATGCCTTTTTGTAATTTCTACTATTTTTAGATTTTGAAGTTTTACTCTTAGCGTGAACACCAGGTCTCTTCTTACTTTGAGAACGATATAACGAAATACCAAAACCTCCCTTTGCTTTTGCCATAATTTATTATTATATACCAATAAGTATATTATACTAAATCAAACAAAAACAATTACTTATTCTTATAAAAATATTCCAATATATCTTTCTCCAACATATAATCCATTACGAAGTTATCCCCATACATAATGCTGGTAAATGTTCCATTACCCTCTTCGGTAATTTCAATTACATAATCCACCTCATTATAGGTAACTTCATAACTTTCGGATTTTCTAATTCGTTTAATACTTCTATGCTCATCAGTTCTTTCAATAACTTCCTTTCCACTTAAATCGGGAACATTAATCAGTTTGGTTACACACTTAGCATAATTCGTTTTAAGGGTGTCTACGAAGAAGATATCATTCATACTACTCATTAGATACAATCGTTGTTTAGAATCCAAGCCACCTGCCTTAAAATTACCTGTGAACTGAACGATGGGTAGTTTTAATAAAAAATTTTGTGTATCTTCTCTTAGGGTCTTAAAATCTACGATAGAACTGATATGATGTGGTTCTGATACTTCCCTATCAAATGGTATGGATAATACATCATAGTAAGTTTCCACACTAACTTTATCTATGATTTGAGGACTCATCTTTATTCTTTTTCAGTTGCATACTTTACACCCATAATCGTACCAACGATTGAGAATGCGTTAGTTAGGAGAATACCAAACATATTACTCCAAGTAGAACCTATGATTTGTGTATCAGTACCAGAAATCAATGCTAACCCATACATAGCAGTTGTGAGAACACCAACTCCTATAATCACATAAAGTGCTACTTTAACAATTGTACTGATTAACTCAAATTGTGTTTTCTTTTGCATTAGTTCCAAATCTTCTAATGCTTTACCCATTCCTTTTTCGGCTTCTTGTCTTAATTGATTTGCTTCTTCTTCAGATTGTTTTGCAGATTCCAAAGCATCTTGAAGTTCTATCATCAATTCATCGGTTTCCTTTTGTTTATCAACCAACTCTTTGTTTTGTTGTTGAACTTGCTTAGTTACTTGTAATCTTTTTCTACGAGCAGTAGAATCTTTATCCTTACATATTTTAAGATATTCTTCAAACTCGGTATCCCCATCGGGTGCTTTTAAGAGTTTAAGAAAGTTTCCTTCAACATAAACTTTCCTTTTCTTAGCAACACCCAATAGGATATCTCTGGTATGTTTCGTAACCTCAATCATTGTAAAACTTATTTATAAATTTTGAATGGAGCGGTTCGGTTTAGATATCCTTCATAATCTTTTCTGAATTCTTCTAATCGAGGTTCAATATCATCGGATTTAATAATCCAAAATTGTGCACCTGCTGATTTTGCTTTTTCAATTTCTTGATTATCATCTGAAGATGAGATAATACCAATTACACATCCGTTACCATATTCAAAATTGATTTTACGAATAAGTTCAATACCATCATATGAAGAACCGATAATATTCAAATCAACGAATACACATTCGGGTCTTTCATCTGCTGGGTTTTCTGGAAACCATTCTTTGAATTTTTCATCTGCTTCATCAGATGAATTTAGTGCCTCTAAAGATAGAGTGATATCTAAGATACTACAAGCATCTTCAAATACCAAGTGGAATAAGTCCTCATCATCCACTAACAAGATTGAGTTAATCATTGTGTTCATTTTAATTTAATTTTTAATTTTGTACCAGAGTCTAACTTCTCTGCAGTTATCTTAAAACCATGTTCTTTCAAAATTGCGATACAAATGTTTAATCCCAATCCTGAACCTCCTTCCTTTTGTCCTTCTTTTCTTGTATATGGTTTAGATAACTCAATGAACTCTTCATTAGTAATACCTCTACCATTATCTTCCACACAAATTGTAAAATCATTTTCCATATAAATTTTAACCACCTTTGTACTACTATCATTATACTTTAATCCATTTCTGATTAAGTTATCTATTGCAGTACAAAAGAGTGGTTCGTTTACTTGAGTGAATGGTAACCTATCTATTTTAACTTGTGAAACATAAGATGTAGAGGATAAGTAATTTCTCAATATTTCTGATAAGTTACATTCCTTCATATCTAATTGTGCATCTTCCTTAACTAAGTTTGTAAACTCCTTAACACCAGCATAAACTTTTTGTGTGTGTTTCAATCCTTCTGCTAACATCCTTAGTGGAGCATCAATTTTTAACTCTTTAATTTTTTCTTCAGATAATCTTCTTTGTAATGATGATAATCCTCTTGGCATATATGTGTTGATACCACTATGCATATCGTGTCGGAGAATCTTCGCAGCGTGTTCTAAGTAAGAGTTTTTCTGATTTACCAACACTTCGGATTCGTGTTGAAGTGTAATATCAGTTGCTATCTTTAGAACTTTGTTGTAACTACCATCTGAACTTTGGATGGGAGTGTAGTTACCAAATAACCAACGAGATGTACCATCCTTTGCAATTCTTTCAAATTCACCAGTAATACTTTCACCTCTCTTTAACCTTTCCCAAAATTCGTGATACTCTAAACTATCACCATATTCTTTTGGGACCATTCTTTTATGTTGTTTGTACTTTAGTTCTTTTTCAGTACACATCATTGTGTTACAAAACTTTTTGTTTGCTGATAAGATGTACCCATCCATATCCAACATAACCACCAAATTAGATTTATCAATAGCATTTAATTGTAAATCAATATTTGCTTCTTTTAATTTTGTAGTACGAATGAAATCATATACCACATAGAAGAATGGTGGCATGAATGCAATAACACAACCATATCCAAATTCGGCAAGAAAGTAAGAGGGTTCACACCATCTAAATACAATACAAGTTTGTACTGCAAAGAAAGTGAACATAATAGCACCTGCCATGCCTAAACATATTTTCGCAAACCGATTCATAAGTAACTTTTAAAGTTCTGATTTCTTTAATCCTAACTTTTCAAATAAAAACTTAGATGGACAAAATTTAGTCCATACACCGATTTGCAACATTGTTACTACAAATAATACTATCCACCAATTTTGTAGAAGTGTGGCGGATAAAAGTACGAGAGACATGAGTAGGTAAACTGCTCGTACCGAAGTCCATTTTTTCATTACATTAATTCTAATAGTCCAAAAAATGCAACCTTAATTCTAATCCAAATTCGTTTATGAAGTGGTAACGATTTGAATTCTTTGGTCTTGAAAATATCTTCCAATTCCATTTGTATTTCTTTAAGTGAAGTATTATAACCTATTTAGAATAAATATAGGATTAGTAAGAAAAGAATTCATCTTCATCAGAATCTTCCTTTAACTCACCATAGTCTAAATAATCATTTAACATTTTTTTCTGATGCTCTTTCATTACATTAACTACTTTTGTGATATAGTGAGTCTTGCAATCAGTCATTTCTCTGATTAAAAGATATAAATGCTTTTTATTAAAGTTTTCGATATATTGACTTCTTCTAAATAACTCTAAGATAGCATCTGCTATTTGAATATCTCTCTTCTTTGTGAATACTTTTGTAAGATTTTTATCCCAATATTGTAACATTAATTCTTTAAATTCAGAAAACTCATCCCCTTGTTGTTCGTGATAAAAATCATTTTCAGGATTCCAAGTTTGTGGCATCTGAGATAACAAATCTGTTTTTTTGTATCTTTTATAATTTGAGTTATTATTAAGGATAAGATAGTTTTTTGCTACAATTGAAAAGTATGAAAATGCTTTTCCCTTACCTTCTTTAAACATATGAATTTTTTGAATAAGAATAGCTACCACTTCTTTTTGTACATCTTCTTTTGGTACATCAAAGTAAGAGAATTTAAATGTATTTAATATGTTTTCTGCTAATTTTTCAAAAGGATACTTTATCCGATTCCGATAAAGTTCATTTTTTTCTCTATCACTCTTTGATTTATTATACGCTATAATTGCATCTTGCGTATCTTGTGTAAAGTATTGTTTATTTTTTCTAGGTCTTGGCATTTTATAATTTGTTTTGGTATTTTTGAATAATATCTTTTAACTCATTAAATACAACACCAACCTCATCATCTGATTCAAATGAACCTCTGATATCTATTTCTTTCATTTCTGATAACATTCTTTCCAAAACTATAAGTGTTTCATCGGTAACATTATCAGTTTCATTTACAGCATCTTCAACTTGTTTAACGAGTTGAGTTCCTTTCCAAATAAAGAATATATTTGAAAGTACTAATAATGCTATGATAACATATAATATATAAATTGATTCCATGTAGTTAAAATATTTTACTAATATACGAAATTATTTTGATAAAACCAAATTATGCTTCACCTTTTTCTCCCCAATAGGGAAAGTTAAGTAGTTCAATTTGTTTTTCTTCTTCTTTTACTTTATTAGATAACTCTTTTATTCTTTCTATAATCCTAGCATCTAAGGTTTCTCCATTAACCAATTTGGTTTCAATTAATTCTTCTACTATCGATTCTAATATAATTTCCAAAGTTGCTATTTTTTGTTCTAATATGTATAGTTTATTCATTCATTAGGGTGTAAGAGAACCAGTTAGTTGATTAACTGCTTCCATAAATTCTTTAAAATCTCTATCCGATTCCGTTTCGTAATCTAATTCACCAAACGCCTTCTTTACAGATTTGTGATGATAACCCATTGCATGTGCCATTCGAACACACATAATCTTATACTCATAAATATTCATATCATCAGGAACATCGAATGAAATGTTCTTAGCTTCCCTATTTAGGGAATCTTCTGATTCGTAACTAAAAATTCCCATAACTATACCAATTTATATCCTTTATCTAAAAGAGGTTGTGCTTTTTTGTATTTAACAAATTCCATATCTCCTTCAGGTGATTGTAACATTACTCTTTCGTTTCTACCTGGCTTCTTTTCTTTTTTGATTTCAGCTGTGTATCTACGAAGTGGTGAACTAATATCAATACCATCAATTGAATCGATTAATCTTTGTGCGGTAATACATTCGAATAAGCCCAAATCATTCATAAACTCATCTTGTGTTTTCCAACTATCGTTGTCCGATGAAAATTCTACCAAACCTAAATTGTCTGTATCAACTGAAAAGGATTTATGTCTAATTGTTTTTCTTACTTTGTTTTTCTTGTGTAAATCTTTTTCAAAATATTGTACCATAGCATCTGATGTTTTTGTTATTGTTGGATTTACCAAAGTTAAATCATCGTAATCACCACCAAACTTAATGGTTACGATTCTCTTATCCATCCCAACATCTAATGCAGTTACTGCAAACTCTTTATCTAATTTAGATATTCTTTCTTTATATAGGTTTAACTCTTCGTTTGTAACGGGAGTTTTTTCAACTCTTTTTACTATCATAATATTTTTCTATTTCTTTAGTTAGGTAATCTACCGAATCTGAACTTCCAACAAATGCTCCATACTTTGAATAGTATTGAATCCATTTATCTTTATCAGACTCAAATTGTTCTTTTAATTGATATATTTCTGGTACGTGAACTTTTATGTAACTCATAATAAATCCTCAGGTGTTTCTCTATAAACTCTGTAACTATCCTCATCAAAGTGTTCAGTCGAAACTTCAAATACAATTGAGTTATCTTCTAATGAAATTAACTGATGAGGCAATCCTCTTTCAATTAAAACACTATCACCCTTCTCTAAAGTTTTACCTTCTAATTTTCCATCTTCTACATTCAACCAATTAAATTGGAATCTTCCTTCTTGCACATACCAACTTTCTTTTTTCTTTAAGTGGTAATGCATTGAGAATCTATTTCTTTCTTTTGTGAATACCAATAATTTCCCACAATACTCTTCATCGTTGTGAATCCATAATTCATATCCCCAATTCTTTTCTACTCTCTTAGGAGCTTTAATATCTACATCTATAATCATTCTGCGTAACTTTGTGTGTTTAACAATCCACTATAAGCACATACACTATCTTTATTAATAAATGGTAGAATAGCAAGTTCTTTTGCTTTTGCTTCCACCATTACATCAACATCAGTACCATATAGTTCGGGTAATTCATTGATGTAATCTGAATGTGCTTGTGGTTTTAATTTTTCATTCTCCTCATGTAATGCTTTACTTTCAGAGTAATGAACAATGGGTTTAATTCCTTTTGGCCAAGTTGAGATTGCTAATTTTAGAGCTTCTTCTTCACTCAATCCACCTGTATTAAATTTGTGGTGGTGATAATCAAATACGATTGGGATACCAATTTTGTTGTGAATATACATTAAATCTTTTACCGAATACATTGATGCTTTATCATCATTCTCAACTGTCAAACGAGATTGAACCGATGGTGATAATCTTTGGAAGTTATCACAAAATCTATCCATAGCAGATTTCTTATCTCCATAAACACCATTGCAATGAATGTTGATTTTGTTATAATGTGATTTTTCTAATCCTAATAAATCAAAAACTTTACCATGTAGTTCTAAATCAGTAATAGTATTATCTACTACTTTTTTATGTGGTGAAGTAAGAACATTGAAAGGACCAGGGTGAGAAGTAATTCTAATTCCATTTGTTTTTGCATAATGACCACACCCCTCTAATATTGTTTTAATTCTTAGGTAATGTGGTGCTGTTTCTAAATCATACTCAGAACCCCATGGAAACATTTCAGATGATAATCTAAATAGTTTGATTCCATTTTCATTATTCCATTTTAAAATATGAAACAAATCTCTTGCGTTTTGTAACCCTAATTCAGTTGCGTAACCAACACCCCTTTCTAAGAATGTTCTTTTAATCATTGAACGATTAGTAGTTACTTTTGGTTTTTGACCTGATAGAGTCATATTAATACAAGCGTATCCTAAATTCATCTTTTGTATGATTTCTTATTTGTTTATAACAAATATACGAAATTATTTTCAAAAAACCAAATTATTTTTAATAAGTTTTAGAATCGAAGTCGGTTGGATAAGAAGTATCTTTATCATTCTTTATGTAAGTCAACCAATAGTTTACCGCGTTTTGATTGTTTATCCACTTACTTCTATCTCCCCAATTAAAGTCAGGTCTAGCATAATATGGTTTTTCTCTCATTACATATTGTGCTCGTTGAGAAGATGATGGTTTTGGTTCATCAATTAATCCATCTCCTGTATTATCATATCCATCAATAGTACCATCACCATCAATATCAACACCTCGTCTTTTTGTATCTTTTTTTAACTCAACACCATCAACGATTACAGCTTCATCAACTTTTTTTTTATCTTCCGTAGTAGTATTGTCAGTTTCAAACTTACTATCTTCATATGGAACATCATCTTCCTCGCCAAATAAATCTTCATTGAGTTCTTCCATATCCATATCGGATACCATATCATTCATTACTTGGTCTAAGGCATGGTCTTCATCCCATTCTTCATCTTCTAACCCATCTGATAATGTGGTATCCCAATCCTTTAATTCACCTTCGGTGTAGATATCAGAGCCCTCTTCAGGTTCTTCACCATAGAGTTCTCTTTTCTCAACTACTTTCTTTTTATCCTTTTCACCTTTATCAACTTTCATTGCGTTGTTGAATGCGATTACAAGTGCAACTGCCAATGGGTCGAATACAAAGATAATAATAAGAATGAACCAGTTTATAATTTGGTCCATAGGTTTATCCAATAATCCACTAAGGTATTGTAAAGGTCCTAACTCCGATGAAACACCTTCTGATGATTCAACATCTAATATTTTTAATTGAATGGATTGTAATGAATCGGCCGCTACTTCTCTTTTTCCTTGAACCTCTTTTCTGTTATCTTCTTCAACCGATATTCTTTGTTGTGATAATCTTAGTTCGGTTGTTGAGATTGTGTTTCTAAATCCAGTTGATGAAGTTGTATCTCTAACTTGGATTCCGGTTGCTTTAGCATTTGAAAGTGTTGAAATATTTTGTGAAATTCTTTCTAATTCAGTATCGTATCTTGCAACGTCATCTGCCCAAAACTTTTCTTTTTGTTGTAGAAATGCTAGTTGTTTTTCTTGAACACTAAATTGATTAAATGTATCTTGAAATGCTGATGTTAGAAATCCGTAAATACCTAATGATGTGATTAGTATTAATATAACCACTGCTCCACTTAGATAGATTCTAAATGTTTTGTTTATTTTTTCCCAATAATTATAAAGATATCCAGCCGTAATTAATTTAGCTAATTCCAATGAACTTGCCATTATCATAACGGAAAATGCTGCTCCTGCAAATAGTTTAGATAAACCAGTTACGGAGAAGAATGCTGCGTTAAATGCTACGAACAACGCAGATAATCCCAATAATAAAGTTCTGAACTTCATTTTACTCTTTCTATGCTAAGTCTACGAGATTTTTCGTAAGTTCGAGTAACCTTTCAATTTGATGTGTTAGTCTTAAAGCTTCTTTTTGGTCTGATGGTCTACTTCCATCTAACATACCTTTAATCACTTTGTTGTGATTTTCTACTCCCTCAATATGAGATAATGCTTTTTGTTTATGTTCTGGTTTCATAATAACTCTATTTGTTAATATATATAAATATAAGAAAATGAAAAAAGGGAGATTTATTCAACCTCCCCTTTACTAAACTAACACCACTAAGATTAAAATTTAATCTTTATCTTTTTACTTTTTCTCTCTTCTTTTTTATCCAAAAGAATGGTAAGTAGACCATTTTCAATTGATGCTTCTGCAGTAGTTCCATCGTAATCTTTTCCTACTTTGAACTTTAGATTTATATTGCCAACAACTGCATTCACATTTTCAGTTTCTGCATTTACTGTAATTAAATCTTCAGTAACATCCACATTTACATCTTTTGGGTTGTGTCCTACAACACTTATAACAATACTTTGTTTTCCATCTTTAGTTGTATTGATGGAATAGTTTCCTTGTTGATGATTTATTTGCATCGGTTGAAATTTAGAATCAAATACCTCATCAAAGAATCTGTCAAATGTTAAAATCATATTTTTTCCTTTTTTTAAGTTAAACATACAATCTATATATTACCAAATCCATACCATTTCATTTTGTATGACAACTTGTCAGTTTAATTAAAAGTTTTCGGAAATATTGTCATACATACCCGTTGATTTTCTATATTCTGAATTTTCTAATCTAGTACTCATATGGTCAGCCCAATGAATAATGTATGGTAAATCAGTTTTTACTTGGAAATCTTCATTATAAGAAATAAAGTATTTCTTAGTTGCATCGTTGTACAATCCATCAGCCATATGAATACCCAATTGTTCTTTCTGAGTATATTTGATTCCATATTGATTCAGTAACCAAAATGCTCTATCGGTTACATCAAAGTATTGTAACTTTGGATTGTGAGTAAAATATTCTTTTTTATTTTTTTGATGCCATTCCGATTCTTGTGGTAAATAATATGGTTCTTTACCATCACCCAACTTTCCTAAATCGTGGTGGAAAGCTGCGAAGAATAATTCTTCATCAGTAAAGTTAATAAACCCACCACTCTCTTCAAACATCTTTTTTAGTTTGTAAGCGTTTCTTGCTACATTCATTACGTGGTCGATATAACCACCAGGATATGCAGAGTGAAAATTAAGTTTACCACTTGCGGGTGCAATAGCAAGTTCAGTTCCCAATTCTTCTGGGGAATACATATGGAGAAGTTTTTCTAATCGTTCTCCACTAAACACTTTTTTAATAGCTTCTATAAACTTATTATAGTTTGCTTCTATTTGTTCTTCTGTATAGTTTCTAATCATTGTTCTATATATTTTCCAGTTAGTGACCTATATAATATTTCTAATTCTTCCTCAGTTGTACAAAATCCAAGTCCATCGAAATCTAAAATTTCAATAAAATATTGACCTGGCTTTAATCCCATATTTACCAACTCTGCATCATCATCGGATGAGTTGGTTACAAATCGGGGTGCATACTTATCATTTCTTTCTTTAGGTAGAGGGAGTGTCCAAAAATAAGGTTTGTCCAGTTCTTCATTATCATCTAAATCCTCCCTATTCTCAATAAAATCTCCAGTACCATTATAATCATTTGAAAGATGTTTTGACCAACCTTGCCTCTTAAAAGTTTCATCGGTTAGTGGTGTTGCTTGTAATCTTACCTTTCTCATTCTAATACGATTCTAATTGTTTCTTCTAAGTCTTGAAATGTTGCTTTTACAATAAGTGTATCGCCAACCATTTCATCTATTGGTGCAATTACTGTATTTATTTCTCCACCAGTTCCACTATATGAAAACTCATTTATAGTCGGTACAATGGTTCCAGCAAATCCAGTTACATAAGTTGTATCTACATCTACCCAATCACCTAATACATTTATAGTTCTTCGAATGAATACATAAGCAGTATCATTTAAAGTCCATTGATGAGATGATTCCCATTCAACTAATTGTGGATATAATGGTTCTTCGTTGTGATTTAAAAGTTTACCTGTAATTCTATGAATTGTTTGAATAGAATTTTGTGTAGAGTTTAGTTCTAATTTATATAATCCTTCATTGGTTGTATCTAATCTACCATCTAATTCCATTGTGTAATTATCGGGTAAATCTGATAATGGGTCATCCGTACAAGATGTTAATGTTCCCAATAACATTAATGAATAAAGAACTAATGCAAACTTTAATAAAAAATTTATACTATCGAATTGTTTCATAATAAATAATCTAAAATAGAATCCCAATCAGGATATTCATTAGGAGAATTGTTGTTTTCCCAATCATATCCAAATCTTAATAATTTACCTTTGAACTCACCAGCTCCATTCTTTAATCTATCATCAATAAGGTAATCACCCATTAACAAATCTTTTCTGTGAGTAGTGAATAATCTTTTGTGAAAGATATTATCGAAGTAATCTTCTAACCAAAATCTTTTATCAGTAAGAGATTGAGGATTACCCCAAGGAGCAGAGGTGGCGATGAATAATTCATACTTACCACTATTGTGTAATTTTTTAATAGCTTCAATAGCACCTTTAATGGGAGGTGCGATTCTGAATAAACCTTGAATGTGGTCAGGATGAGTTTTGTATCTTTCTTCTAAATGTGGATGTTTTTCAAACCAATCTTTGATTGCTTTTCCGAAGTCAACGATGACTCCATCCATATCAATGTAAACTATTTTCTTTTTTATCATATCACTCATTAGAGTACTAATATACAAAATTTATTTGAAACATGCAAGCTTTTTTTGAATTAATTTAACCATAAATTGTAAACAAAATCATATGGTTTGTTTAGTTGTTTTGCTAGTTCTTCAAAACATCGTTCTCTGATGATACTATCACCAACACCAATATATTCGTAGATATCGCTCCCACCAAATAGTTCGGTAACCAAACCAACAAAGGTGGCTTTCTCGTTGATTTCAACTCCCAATTCATCGGTTGGGTAAGTGTTCAAATAAAATTCTTTAATATTCATATCGTTTATGTTTTAAGGTTTAATTAAACTAAGTAATTTGGTCCGTAGTATTCCCACTTATCAGTACCATCAAAGATGTTACCACGAGAATGTTTAGCAGGTCCTTGCCAACCTTGTGGTTTCAACAAATCACCTTTCTTAACTGGAACTCCTTTGTTAACTCCATCAACCATAGAAACAAATCCCCAAGCAGAACTACCATCCCACAAACGGATGTATTTTCTACCTTTATCAACTCTTAGGGGTTCGTAGGGTTTGTAATTAAATTTACTTTCCCAATAGGTTTTTCTCTCTTCGTTAACTTTTTCGAGCCACAAATCAAATTTAGTTTTCATATCTTTTAGGGTTTAATCGTTTTAACTCTTACTCTCAATTACAGTACTAACATACAAAATAATTTTGAATTATGCAAGTCTTTTCTTAATTATTTTTGAACTTTTTCAATCAATTCTACCAACTCTTTAGCGAACATCTTTGTGTTCCAAGAGTAGTATGTGTCAGTTGAATTGATATTCAAATTGATTTGAGGAACTTTCAATCGGTAACCATTGTAATCACGAGTACCCCCCGAAGTGTTGTATCGGTAACCTGCCGCTGATGTCCATTTGGTACAACTCCAATTTGTTACATCGTTTTCAATTCCTAACTCAGTTAGTAGTTCACCAACTTTGTTGAGGTTTGGCATTCTTGAATTTTCACAAATACCCAATCCGGCTTTCTTACGAAGGGCGTTTAATGTCTTTTGGTTTTTCATATCTATCTCTCAATTACAGTACTAACATACAAAAAAAAGTTGAGAAATCCAAGGGAAAACTCAACTTTTTTTAATTATTTTTAATTTATTTTTACTGATAATTACTCAACAATCGTAGTAGTTCATCCAATGCTTCATGTCTGTGATTATCTCTCAGATGAGTTGAATAAACATATTGTGAATCCTTTACTTTAGGAACTTCATGTATTGCCGAATCATTTGAAAACTTCAAATCGATTTGTTGTGGGTCTCCTGTTAAAATCATTGTTGAACCCTTACCTAATCTACCTAATACCATTCCTAATTGTGGTTTAGTTAGGTTTTGAAATTCATCTACAATCACAATCGAGTGTTCAAATGTTCTTCCTCTGAAATGTGAAAGAGAAACTAATTCAATATCTTCGTTCTTTTCCATCTTCTCTAAAATCATAGGTTTGTTATAAACCTTTCTCATATTAGAACGAATTGGAACTAACCAAGGTTCCATCTTTTCATTTAGTGAACCAGGCAGATATCCATTATCTTCGTTTGATACCGTTGGTCTTGTTATTACAATCTTATTTACCTGCCTCGTAAAAAACATATCTAATGCTATTTGTACTGCTAAAAGGGTTTTACCGGAACCTGCTTTTCCCATTATAAAATTGTAAGGATGATAAAGGATTGCTGTTTTTGCTAACTTTTGTTCTTCAGACAAGGTTATATCAAATTTGATTTTACCTTTTGGTGGAACTTTTGTAATGTTCTCTGCCATGTGTTTTAATTAAATGTAGTTATCTTATGCGATTTTTTAGTTGGGGTTTTAATCTTTGGTGGAATTGATTTCTGATACTTTACAATCTCAGCACAAATCTCATACTTTTCCAATCGTTCACACAAATTTAGTAATCGTTGTAAAACCAATAAGTAATCTTTCTTTTCCACAACCGAAACAACACCATCGATTGTAAATTCAATCAATACAACTGAGGGAAGATTTTGTTTGTGGGCTTGAATAACTAAAGAAAGGGATTGGTTAAGAAAATCATCTCCATAGGAATTTAAATACTCATTCAATGTGGTATTATTAAGAGAGAAGTATTTTCTCCATTCAACATTTGCTAAAGGTCTTTTTTTCAAAGTGCGAAATGTTTAGTTGTTACTATTATAAATATAATAAAAATTAGATTTAACTTCTATCTCTAGGTCCACCACCACCAACATCACCATAGCCGCCAGAACCTCCAGAACCTCCAGAACCCCCAGAACCTCCAGAACCTCCAGAACCACCATTGTTACCTCCACCAGGTAATGGTTCACCATTATCCCGATTTACCAAATTCCAAGATTCTTCTTCTTCGAACCAAGTCCAAGTTTTTCCATTATAGAAAACTTCTTCTTCATCTTCTACACCCCTTCTACCAATTGGTGGATATAAGTTTGGATTTGGGTCAATTGGATTTCCATTGTTATCTAATTCTTCTTCAATCTTTTTAGATGGTTCATCATCACTAATATCAGCGTTTTGTGGAATATCTTTAAAAGTACCTAATTGTTCAGCTGGTATTAATCGTTCATCGAAATTATTAGATGGTTTCGCAACTGCCCAAGAAATATATCTTAATAGTTCGATATCAGTATATGTGGGATTAGCTTGTAATCCCTTTACTGCATCTTTTTCGTAATTGGAATGAACAAATAAATTTCTAATTACCTCTACATAACTCCTTTCAGATTCCTGAACCGATGTTAAATCTATATCTGTGTTTAACTCAGCTATCCTTAAAAGTTCTACCTTTTCTTTTAAGGGTTTAATATCAATTACTATAATATTTTTTTCATCTATAATATCATTTACACCAAATGGGTTTCCAGTAGAGTAGTTATTTGTTAATCTTTCGTAAAAGTTTTTTGTTACAAATAATCGGGGTAGTGATTCTTCACCATCTTTCAAACAAAGAATAAAATTGAAATCAACCTCCTCATCACTAATTACATTTAGCTTTGATAAATCGTATTTAGGGATATCCACAAAGTTTTGGGGATATTCACCAAATAATCTTATTTTATCAATTTCTTCAAAATTACCAACTGTTTGTTTTTCAATAACATTTTCTACACTAATACGTTCTCTAATGTTTTTAGATGCTGGTTTTTTTGTTGGGGTTAATGGTTTAGATACAGAAGATACCTCATCCAAAGTAGTTTTTTGTGGTTTTGGTTGAGGTGGATTACTTTCTTTTGGTGGTGGTGTAGGAATTGGTGGGGGTGATTTGGGTGGACTTGGTGTATAACCATTATTACCACTATTAGTGTTACCACCAGTAGTAGTTTCATTAAAACCAATAAGTCCTCCTGCGTTATATGCTGGTTCAGCCATTATAATTCCTTTCTATATAAATATTCGAATTTAAGAAAGATTAGATTCCGTTATTACCTTCATCATAAAACTGAACATTTACTCCAGCTTCTTCGAACATCTTCCAACTCCTTTCAGCGGATTCTTCCCACTTAGGTCCTTTTGCTCCACCACCTCTTTCACAAAAGATTCTTACGATTCCAGCATTGATAATTCCTCTAGCACAATCAGAGCAAGGGATACCACAACTTAGATACATTGTACATCCTTTAGTAGAAACTCCAATTCGAGCTGCGTTATATATGGCATTTCTTTCAGCGTGTTCAAACCAAAAATATTTCTCTGGCCTTTCTTGTCTTTCTTTTATTGTATCATCAATACCTCTGGGAAATGAGTTGTAACCTGTTGATACAATTTCTTTATCTTTACCAACTATTACTGCTCCAATCTGAGTTCTCTCATCTTTGGATTTGAGTTTAATTTGGTGTGCTAAATTTTGAAAGTATTCTACCCATCTCATAATAATAAGTATTTATAACTCAAAGATGTTTCCGTTTGAAGTTAATTTACCAAATCTACCATCTTTCATCACCGAACCATTTGAGAAGATAGTATCTAATCCACTCAACTTCATTGTTCCCTGATTGATAATATCTTGGTGGTTGTGGATGTGTCCAAATAAACATAATTTTGGATTTACTTCCATTACTCTATTGAGAAGGGATTTATCACCACACCTTTCTAAATTTCCAGCTCTATCAAATGATAAATCTAAGATACCCTTTGGAGGTCCGTGGGTGATAACAATATTCACATCTTCATCAATAGCTTTTCTCCAAATTCTTTCCAACTTAGTTCTATCTTTATTAAAAGCCCAACCATATCCAAATGTTGGAGTATGAGGTGAACCAAAGATTTTTAATCCTTCAATAGTGATACTTTCATTTTCCAAATAGATAATTTTGTGTCTTTCAAAATCTTCTTTGGTTACGAATTTGTTTTCAATAGAAGTATCGTGATTTCCAGCAACAAATATCTTTAAAGGTATCTTTAGTGAACGATACCAATCAATAAAACCTCTTACCTCAGCTTCGTTATTGTAAGGGTCTTTTGGATTAGAACAATCCCCACTAAAAATCACCATATCAATATCAGTTGGAACTTCCAACAAATTGTGATAAGTGTGTGTATCTGATATGTGCCAGATTCTCATATTAAATTCCGATTACCAATTCTTTATTTAACCAACCAATGATAAGTTCTAAATCACCATTGAGGTTTCTATTGTGTGTTAACTTAATATAGGGTAGGATGTAAATCTGCCCCCATACCAAGTAAGTATTAAATTTTATTTTGCCCATTTACCTCTTTGTACTAATTGAGAGATTATACCATAAACTGATAAATCCTCATAAGTATCTTGAATATTTTCACCAACCTCATCGGGTTGACCTTTTACAACTAACTGAAGTAATCTTTGGATTTTATCATTCTTTCTAAACCACAAACCCGTCAATGCTACTTTAACATCTTCTTCGGTTTCCAAAGATGAACCAACTGAAATGTTGCCTGGTCCATAATTTCTTTGTTTCTTACAAAAGGTTTCATACATCTCATCTAAAATTAGTTTAAACTCTTTACAAGTTTCTGGGTAGGTTCTTTCACAAAATTCTACTGCGGTTTCTCCGTAAGGTACTTTATCTTCCATATATTCTATTTGATGTTTATCCACAAATATACGAAAAATATTTTACAATTCCAAACACTTTCAACTAAATTTTCAAAAAGTGAAAAAAGTTCAAATTTTTTTTATGTTTGGTGATTTTGGTCTATATGTATTATACGAACATACGATACTCTAAGGTGAAGCTATGAGTCTAAACGCTTCCAAACTTCAATCAGAAACGATTGTTGGACCGAGCAAATATTCTTTTTGATTTTTCGGACACAGTGACACGGTGCAAGACAAGACAAGTGTTAAATAAAAAAATTAAAATAAAAATTTAGACAAGACAACTAAAGCACTTCATAGTTAAATTGGTCTATTCTTCTTACTACCCTATATACTCTACTTGTCGGGTCGTTAGAATCCAATTCATCTCTTTTTATTTCTGCTTCAGATTGAGTATCATACTCATCAATAGTATCATCTCCATTTAATTTATAAACCCAAATCTGTCTTTTTGCCCAAGAAGGGTCTCCAGTATTAGTATCTACTGGTATTAATTGTTTTTGTACTGCAAATTCTTTCATAGTTCTACTCCTCTTTTTTGAAGTTCTCTTTTAATCATTTGTTTTTTCTTCTTATAGGAAGGTGTGCCATATAACTTTATCAACTCTTCTGTTCCTGCCCCACTCAAAGTATAATGCTTCCAAAACCATTTATTGATTTGTCTGCCATTTTTATCTCTAAGATATTCCTTTGTACTTGGTTTTAATTTTGCTGGCATTATATTAATTTGTTTTCTTTTAAATAGTTGAACATATCGTTTCCAATCATTGAACCAAAATCTACATCCGATTGATAGTGAACTTTTGCAGTAACTCTACTCTTTGCTATATCTCTACCTAACCTCAAAATCTTTCCTCTATGTAAAGGATTTTTGTAAGCTAAATAATTGGATATCAGAATACCTTGAGCTGCGTGTCCAGAAGGATAAGATGGTGAATCTGATGTTGTATCTTCGATTTCGTTAGTATCTAATTCTATATTAAGTAAAGGTGCTAATTTGTAAGGCCTCGGTCTATTGTAGTGATATTTTAAATCTAATATCACACCACTAGCAGCATCTTTTAAATCTTTTACCATTTCTTTTGGGAAATCAATATCTAATTCTTCACATAAATTTTTAAAAGATTCTTTCACTTTATCCATCTTCAAAGTAAATTCATCATTAGATGGTATTTGTGATAATCTAATTAATTCCTGCATTGTTCTCATAGATTCGTTTTTATATGGAGGCATATTTTTATACCTCTCATACTTAAACCCAGAAAAAATAGATTTAGGAATTTCAGCAATACGGTCAGCATGTTTTGGTTCAACCGAATCATTATTGGTCAATCCATAAATCTTTCCCACATTTTTGAAATCATATACTAACATACCTATAAATATATTATTCTATAATAATAGTAGTTTTTTGGATTTCTTCTTTAGATAAAATTAATATTAAGTTTAATTCTCCTTTAGGTAAAGATTTTGTATAAAGGATTTTAGTATTCAATCCCATTGTTGGCATGAATGATTCTTTTGATATTACTGAACTATTTTGGTGTGATATAATCAACGTATATTCTTCAGTTGTTGATACCTCAAATGAGAACTCTTGTCCATCAACCACTTTAGATATTGATTCCTCAAATATCATTTCGTATTGTGGATATGGTTCAACAACCATTAACTCATCAGGTTGACAAGATACCAAAATTAATAATATAAATAATAATATCTTTCTCATTTTATAATTACATTTATTATATTAGCATTTACATCAACAACTTCTGATTTCTTAACCGATACCAATCCTAATGTTGATTCAAATGATTGTATTGGTTTAAAATAAATTTTATATTGAACGCCGCTGTTTAAGGTTAGAGAACCATCAGTTGATATAGAACCCACCTTAACATAAGAACTCCTCTTAGCATCAAAGCTATTCATCATTGTATTAGTTTCTAACTTATCATATTCTACTCGTTCATTATCAAACCCAATTCTAAATTCAGAACCAATTAGATTAAAATTATTCTCAGGCAAATCTAATGTAATGATTATATGTTCTTCAGTTTTTTCAATATCTAAATCAACCTCTAACGAAGTATTGTTTTGAGTAGATGAATTTCTTACACTCATCATTCTTGAAGATATAGTAGATTGGGTAGCGGGTGAAGTACCTGTTTGGGGAGCAGAATGTGAAAGGTTTACATCACCTATAAAAGAAACCTTATACTCTAAAGTTTGTATCGTATCTATAAGACTAAACGTAAACGATGTTGATGGTGATTTATTTGTTTGTGTTTTCCAATTAGTAGTTGTAGTATTATCATATTCTGATTTAGGAACTATTCTCATTATATCATATAAACTTCCATCAAACGGAGTATCACCACCAGTCAAAAAAGATAATCCTATTTGACTATCTTGAAAATCAAATTCACCATCTTGGTTAACATCTGAGTTTTGTAATTGGACTCCATTCAAATCTCCTTTTAATCCACCATTAATTCCACCACCAGCTAATTCGTTAAATCCTGCAACTACATCTGCAACTGTAATATAATCATCCATAAATTCTTCTGCTGTCCATCCTTCTATATTGGTAGATGGATTCATAAATGATACTTTATGTCCTTTGTATATTTCAACATCTTCAAATGAGAAATCTGCTTTTATTCCATAGAATCCATTTGCATCTCTTATATAAGATGAAAAGGTTGAACTTGTGAAATCAAATTGAGTATCAGTATAGATGTAATAATTTGCCCAATAGATATCATCTGACATATAAGTTATTTCACCATCCCATAAATCAAACAACTTTAATTGTTTCAAATCAGTAAAAGTAAATCCACTTGGAAATTCTCTTTTATCAATACCAACCCTGTATCGTTTGTTAGTTGTATCATAATCATAAACCACACACCACTCCGTCCAACCACCAGTTGTAGTTGCCTTCTTACCATCTGCCATTTTGACTAAATTTAGATAATCAGTAATATCCTTACTACCATCATCATCTAAATAATAAGAAGAGTTCATTGTAGATGTATTCAACCATTCAGTTCCATCTTGTGCAGAAGTTCCATCATAGTAAACTCTGAATCTATATTCTTCTGGTGCTAATTGAGAATGGAATTCTAAATCTAAATCTACTTCAGGACTTATTGGTTCTTCTTCTGGTTCTATATTAGTTACTTTAAGATACTGTGTTTGGTCACCAACATAAAACACATTAGCATTACTTGGAGGTGAGTACATAAAGTACATATAATCACCACCTGTATATTCTTGCCATTTTGTTTCAAAGAAGTACCATTGTCCTGATGTTAAGGAAACATCCACAGAGGATGCACCACAACAAGGTCTAAATAGTTTTAAGTCTCCATCTATCCATAAACCACTACCATCATCTGATTGTAGGGTAAATCTGTAAGTTCCTGTTTCTTGTGGTTGAAACCAACCATAGTGATAAACGGCATAAAAATCATTCCCCCATCTGGAAGGTCTACCTCCTTTTAATCCTTCACTTGAATTAGCTACTGCTTCACCTTCATGTGTTAAAGATGTACCAGGGTGATTTACATCTAACATTGCTTGTAACTCGGTTGCGTTATCAGCTAATCCACTATATGTGTATCCATTATAGGTTGAACTATAACCATTCCCATAGTGAGTTTTATAGGATTTGTAATTTACATATCCTTCACCACTTTGTCCAAAAACTAAAGTGGGTAAAAATAATAATATGTAAAGAAGTTTTTTCACTATTTGTTTGGATTATCAATTCTAAAATATATAGAACCTCCAATGTAAGGTCTTAATCTTCCTACATTAGTTTCTTTATCTAACAAATCATTTCTGAAACCAACATCTAAACTAAACATTTTATCTTTAGGTGTTTTGTGAATTAACTTTATATTTGCTCCACTAAAATAATTTTCAAAATCGTATTGATAACCAAACCCTAAAAATAGTTTTTTCTCGTTGACGGGAACTTCAACAAGTCTATCTACTACTTTATCCACATATACTTTTTTAGTAATTGGTATTTGTTTTTCAACAATTACTTCTACTGGTACTTCTACTTTAATTGTATCTCTTTCGATTTGTGTAATGTATTTTGGTACATATATTTTTTCTTCTATGATTTTATCTACATAGATTGTATCAGTAACAACTACTTCTACTTCTTTTACTACTTCTACATATTCTATTTTAGCTGGTCTTTGGTATTGTGTAGTATATCCAATAAACCAAAATCCGATTACTAATAAACAAAGTAACCATACAGAAATTTCTATTTTTTTATTCATAATTAAAATGGTATTTTAGAACCTATCATAAACGAGTTTAATATCGGTAGATATTCACTCGTACTCATTATAACTGTCCACCCTACATTGAACGAAAATCTATTAGTTAATTGTATTGTGAATGGGTTTGCTACTATAACCATTAAATCTTTATTGATTGTAGAAAAATCTACAATATCAGTTTCTTGCATTTGTGTATATGATAATGGAGAACTAACTCCAACCAATGCTGGTGAATACATTATTCTATCAGTTATTTTTATCATATTAGAATAAACAACATTATATCCTAACATCCAAGACTTAGGAAGTTGTTGCCCTAATTGGTCTTTACCCGTCATATAAGAATAGTTAATACCCACACCAACAGTTCCCCACTTACCTAATGGTTTCATTCTACTTGCTGATGCTGATATAGCATTCATCTTATAGTTTCTCATATAAGAAACCGAAACACCATCTACCCATGTTACTTCGTAATTATCATTCATAGTAACACCTGATGTGTTAAGTGAAATGTTTGCTTGTTTAAGATTATCATATATCATAAGATTAGCACCATAACTTCTATCACCAAAAATAGAACTCATAGAAGCACCGATATTAAGAACCGCATTATAATCCAAAGTAAGAGCTTGTTGAGCCATCATATCCGCCTTTAATTGAATAGGCATAAACTTTTTTTCCTTTTCATCTTCCTCATCTTCTTCATCTTCACCATCACTTTCTTCGGATTCTTCTTCATCATCCTCATCAGATTCTTCCTCATCTTCCTCAGATTCTTCTTCACTCTCTTCTTCTTCTGATTCCTCCTCACTCTCTTCTTCGGATTCTTCTTCTGAACTTTCTTCTTCCGATTCTTCTGATGATTCCTCTTCACTTGATTCTTCCTCTGAACTTTCTTCAGATGACTCTTCTTCACCTTCTCCTTCACCTTCACCAGAACCTTCTCCTTCTCCTTCACCAGAACCTTCTCCTTCACCTTCACCCTCTCCACTACCTTCTCCTTCACCTTCACCTTCACCGGAACCTTCACCAGAACCTTCACCTTCTCCACTACCTTCTCCACTACCTTCTCCACTTCCTTCGCCAGAACCTTCTCCACTACCTTCTCCACTACCTTCTCCACTACCTTCTGAACCACCTGATGAACTACTTCCATCACCACCACCGTCTGAACCACCTGACGAACTTGAAGATGAACTACCAGAATCCCCTCCAGACGAACTTGATGATGAACTACTACTTGATGAAGATGTGTTGCTAGTTGATGAGGTATTTGTATTGGTTGTGTTTGTAGTGTTATTTGTGGCGTTATTCGCTGCGTTTTGTGCGTTGGTAGTTTGAGTTTGTGCAGCTGAACATGGGGAGAGTGCTTGCCACCAAGCATAAGTAGTCATCAACCATTGGTGTAATTCTCCGTTTACATATTCTTGATATGTAAATACTCTAACTTTATTATAAAATGAAACAACTGCCGAACCCGTTTGAAAGTTGGCAGTTACTACTTGTACTTCACCAGTACATCTATCTACAAAGGTTTGTGTAAATGTCTGTCCGTAACTAACTTGTGTTACGAATATAAAAAATAGTATCGATAGTAGTTTTTTCATCCATTAGTTTGGGAAGATTCCTTTTCGTATCATTCTTGCCACAATTCTTGCTGAAGCTGTTTCTAATGCTTTACGAGTTGCAACTCCGATACCTGATTCTCTAAATGCGATTTCATCTACATCTAAACCAATTAAACCTTCTTGAGTTTTAACAGTCTTAGCATCTCCTAAACCAGAACCTACCAAGTATCTACCAGTTTCAGCATCGGTAAATCTTACTTGTAATCCTAAACGAGTTGTTTGAGTTTGTTTAGAACCTTCTTTAAGTGAAAGTACTTCATCTTCCGATACTGAGAAATCGTATATCTCAATAGTTACAAAGTATTCAGCAAGAGTAATCTTACCCATACCATAAACTTTATTTTCAGATACACCTTTACGAGAAGCAACCCATTGTGATTTCATTCTATCTTTGATTGCAGATTTTTCTTCAACAAATTCAAATCTATTTGTCCAATCCAAATATTCGATTACAATGTTTGTAAGTCCTAAACCCACTCTACCATCCCTTAATTCAGGATAAGTTTCGTAGAGAGCATCTGAGATACCTACATCGAGTAGTGCAACAGGCAACATATCACCATCATAATCCGAAACATCATCAATTGATTTTTTCTTTTCGAATTCAGCAACATATTCTTCTGCTTTAATACTTCCAACTTGCGCAAATGTGGTTTGTGTTAAAAATACACATACCAACAATAGTAATAATTTTTTCATTATTCTTCCTTATCAAATATTTTCATTAATTGTCCGATTACAACGGACATACCTATAACGATTGCAGATGTTATTATAAACACATCTAATAATCCCATTATTTTTCCCTCATATGTTTTGTAAGATTAGGGTATAAATTTAATAGTTGATTATATACCCAACTATCAATCTTACTCAATATATCAATTATTTTTTTCATAATTAACAACAATAATCAAAGATACCAAATGTTGCATTTGCTACATCTGCTTCTCCTGATATTAATCCGTATAATAATCCCGTCATTCCTACATAAAACAATACCAACAATATAGCAATCCAAATGCTAAAAAATACTGCTACTATTTTTTCATTAACAGTTTCGGCATCATTCCACATATCCACCATCGGCATAGTGTTTAGTTCCCAAAAATTTCTAAAGAATTTTAACATAATCATTTAATTTAATATTAACAATATATAACTTATTACCAATCTATTTCTTCTTCTTTTTCCTTCTTTTCTTTAACAGGAACTTCTTTAATAATTGTTTTAGTTTCTGTTTTTTGTTCAGGAATATTGATAATGATTTCAGGTCCACTTACATTGACCTCTTGCTTTTGTTCAACTTGAACTTGTTCTGTTTTGGTTTCTTCTTCATCTCCAATACCAATGAATGTTTTTACTTCATCCATAAACATTGTACCCAAACCAGTTAGGATAACCCCTGCACCAGTTATGATTTGATTTTTCAATTGTCCGAAGAACCCTACTTCTTTTTCTTCACTCATAATTTTATATTTAGTTGTTTACTACGATTGAAGTTATACCTATGATATCGTGATTATCATCGGTCAACTCTAAAGTATAACCATCGTTTGATAAAGAAGAAACATATACTTTAAGAATATTATCTCCTTCGTTTGCTTGTAACTTTTCTTGAGATATAAGTTCTTTTCCTATATCTCTAATTTTAACTCTATAAGTTCCCGTATAAGGAAGTTTGATATTCATCTTAACTTCATCGGTTACGATTGTTGATTCTACTTTAATACCTTGTAAATCACCAATAACCAATGATTCAGGAACCTCTACTGTATTATCAATAGGAGAAAGGATTTCATCCTTAACACATCCCATTAATAAAACCAAAGATAATAATACTAATACTTTTTTCATATTTACTCCATTATAAATTTAATTTGTGTACCATCTGCTTTAACACCTTCATTAACTTTGAAAGTAATTAAACCTGATGTGTTTTGTAACTGTACGGTTGGTGTAAAGATTAACTTATAAGGAGTACCTGTCTTAACAGTTGCCTCAAAGTTTTGGTCAAAAGAACCTATATTTATTTTTCCATTTTCTTCAATGTGATTTGAGAAGTTGGTCATTGTATTACCAGTATCAAATATTACATCATCTAATACTAATCTCGTTCTATCGTAAACAATGTTAAACTGAGCACCAATCATTTCCTCAACCTCCGAACCTATTGTGAAGATTACTTGACCATCTTTTAATTCAGATGTTAAATCTAAATTAGCAGTTTCAGGATTAAGTTTTGCACCCCTTGCCATCATACTTCTTTGAGTAGTAGTTGATTGTGCTGAGGTTGGTATATCCGCATTAGTTGATGTTGGTTCAAATCCATGTGAGAAGTTTACATCACCAGAAATTGCATGAGCAAATTGGAACGATTTATCACTATCAGTTGGTTTGAATGTTGGTGAAACGGTTGCTATACCATTTACTTCATCACCAAAAGTAGATTTGATACCACTTACATTATACACTTCACCTGTTTTTGAAATGAATGTTGTATTGGTAGATGTTACACCTTGTAGATAAGCAAGTATCTCATACGAATCATCAAAGTTTATATCACCACCATTTGGAATAGAAGTACCTACAACATTCGCTAAAATACTTTGAATGTAATAATCAAATGTAGTTGAAATACCATTTGGAGAATCGCCTGCTCCTATTGCTTCTGCAAACACCAATGATAAATCAGATACAGTTACTACATTATCTAAATACTCTTTAGATGAATCAATTGAAACATATAAATCATACTCAACATCATTTTCCAAACCAGTTACAGTTGCATCACCAGCAGCATCAAAGTTACCACTTGCTATTGGATTAGTATTTTCACCTTTGTTATAAATTGTATAAGAGAAATCACCACCATCACCAATATTATTTGTGATTACATTCGATGATACTGAAATAGAAACATTACCAGCATCACCACCTTGAATACCTGTTAACCCTATATTAGATTGACCAGTTACATCAATCTGAGTACCATCTGCTTCTTTATAGTTTGCCCAATTCACATTGATTAAATTAGTATAATCAGTATAGTTTGAATTTGCCTTATCTTTAATCTTATAAGATACCTTCATAATCTCATCACCATTTTCCAATGAAGTTACATCTTGATAAGTTACCCTTTGTACTGACCAATCAGCATTTGTTCCATAGGTAGCATCTCCACTTAACCAACTTAGATATTGCCCATCAAAATCAGTTTGGTCTTTTTCAGAATCAATAGTAAACTTATATCCATTCCAAGTGTTTACTGCTTTTTGTGAAGAGTTAGATGTTGGTTGCCAATCATTTTCAATAACATCCAATAACTTATTGTTATGTTGTATATCAAACTGATAAAGTGTCGCATCTGGCATATCATTACCATTAACATCAGTTCCTTTAAAGTATTGATATTTTACAATTAAAGTATCCCCTACTTGGGTTACTGTATTTACTCTCGAATAATCCATACGAGATTGTCCAAAGACACTTAGTGTACACAATACACTAACTAATAATGTTAAAATTTTTTTCATAATAAATCTTTAATTATTTCTACTAAAACCTTTTTTACAGCACTTGATGCCGTTTGTTGATTAAACGAACCATCTGATGCTACCACCAAAGTGGAGTTAGATATTTCTTTACTCACTCCTTTTTTAGTAACTCGTTTCTTTACTTTCTTACCAACTTGTAATTCTCCTATTGCAATGATTTGAGTTGCTGATACCTTATTATGATATACACCAATACTCTTACCAATATTCTTTACATCAAAGAATACAAGTCTTATATTAATTTGTGTTTCTGCGTATGGGGATAAATCGTAATCCAAATCCATAAGAAGTTCTTCGGTAATATTACGAACTCCCATAGCAAGATTTGCATTACCAGCGAAAGGTCCTAATCGGATTTCGTTTGTAACATCTCCTACCTTTATTTCTTGTGCGGATATACTTGATACACCCAATATTAAGAATAAAACAATTCCTAAAAATCTTAACGCATACATAAAATGCCTACTTTATAGTTAAAGTAACCAATTGTATAACTTAATAATAAAACGATTTATAAAACACCAGAGGAGAACCCTCCGATAAACTTAATTGAGATAACGATTATACTCGTTGAGTATTAGATACTATACAATGAGTATTTGTTATAAATATAAGTAAGTATTAAATACCAATAGATTTTAGTCTTAGAATTTCATCCTTAATCTTTTGGTTAAATGGAGTCCAATTAAAATTGGTCAACATCCACTCTCTATAATGAGCAGGAATCTCTCTAACCTCTCTACCAGCATATTTACCAAACGGCATCTTAACTGATGGTGATGCAGCGGCTTTTTCATATGGTGATGGTTCACCTTCTATATGCAAACCAATCTCTTTTATAGGGATACCTGTTAGTAGTTTCTTTCCTTCACCATACATACTCCACCTTCCCTTATCTTCTTTGAAGTAGATATCTTCAACCTTTCCAAACTTTGGAACTGCTCCTACGAAATCTACAACCAATCCTTCTGATTTGTTTGGATGGATACGAGTAACTCTACCAACAAATTGATACCACCAACTCAAAGAAGCAGTAGGTCTACCAGTTATGATACAATCTAATTCTGGATAATCAAATCCAACTGATAAGATATTAACTTGAGCGATGCATCTTAACCTACCAGCTTTGAAATCTTCAATAATCTCTTTTCTTTCCGAAGTTGGCATATCAGAGTAAACTGCTTTACAACTTGGAATCATTGTAGTTAATTCTTTAGCCTCATCGATTGAAGGAACTGCTATTAAGATTGATTTTCTATTGTATAGTTCTTCAACCTTCTTTACAATCTTAGAAGATATCTTTTGATTCTTATATGCTCTTTTTATAGATGAATTAGAATACTCAGCACCAGTTGTATTGTAAACCAAATCACCAGTATTGAAATCATAGGATTGATATTCTAATCTACTCCAAAACTTTGATTCAACCATTTGTTGAATTTGGGCAACATGAATAATCTTTTTAAAGAAGTTACCTTTCTTAGAACGATTAGTTAACATAACCAACTTAGAGAAAGGTTTACCATCTTCACCCATATTGGTTTGAAGTTTGAGAGGGGTAGCAGTTAGACCTAAAGTATGGATGATACCAGCTCCCTTTAAGAATCTTCTTAACATTCCATTTGGTTCTCTGGGAAACCTATCGCACTCATCGATGATTACTTTAGATATTCCATACTCTTTGAATTTATATGCTATATTAACAATAGAACCAATAGTAGCATATGTTACATCACCAATCTCTTTTTCACCCATTGAAGCGGAATAGATAGTTGCTTCACCACCTAAGTTAGTAAACTTCTCATAGTTTTGTTCTAATAATTCTTTTGATGGTTGAATAACAAGTACCTTCTCTCCCACACCTTTTGCTATATGAGCAATAACAATTGATTTACCGAAAGCAGTAGGTGCTACGATAATTGATGGAACGGGTTTATTTTCAGAAAAATATTCAATACCCTTTCTAACAGGTTCTATTTGATTATTTCGTAATGTTAACATTCGTAATACTTATATATGTATATACATAAATATACAATTTTACTAATATACGAAAAAAAATTGACATATACAAATATTTTTTATTAACATTTTTTTAATATTTTCCAAATATTATTTGGATATTAAGAAATTTATTCGTATCTTAGTATCAAAATATGTACAAGTGAAATTTTGTTTTTCAAAGTTCATTATACATATTCAAAGAAACCCCTTTATGGGGTTAAGTTATATTAATTAGTTATATTATTTATGAACAAAAATCAAGCAATTATGAAGCAATTTTTGATTGGGTTATTGATGGTTTTCACCTCAATGACCGGTTTCGCACAAATCACTGGAACAGTGGTAGATGCAGAAACGAATGAACCCCTACCAGGCGCAACGGTAGTAATCAAAGGGACCCAAAATGGTACAACAACCGATTTTGATGGTCTCTTTTCTATTTCTGGGGCATCCGCTGGTAACACTTTAGTAATTTCTTTTATTGGTTTCCAAACAACTGAGGTTGTTGCTGTGAACGATATGATTGTAAATTTACCAACTGCATTAAATCAGTTAGCTGAAGTGGTGGTTACATCAGGGGTAATTGATGTAGCAAAAGTAAGAGAAACTCCAGTAGCGGTATCATCGATATCACCAGCTGAGATTTCTCTAAAGGTTGGTAACCAAGAATTCCCTGAAATTATGAATAAAACTCCAGGGGTTTATGCTACTAAACAAGGTGGTGGTTATGGTGATTCAAGAATCTCTCTTAGAGGATTTGACCAAAGAAATACATCTTTCCTTATTAACGGACAACCCGTTAACGATATGGAGAACGGATGGGTATATTGGAGTAACTGGCAAGGTTTAACCGATGTAGCATCAGGTATCCAAATCCAAAGAGGTTTAGGTGCATCTAAGTTGGCAGTTCCTTCAGTTGGGGGAACTGTTTCCATTTTTACTAAAGCCGCACAGAAAACTGAAGGTGGTAAAGTAATTCAAATGGTTGGTAACGATGGATACACCAAAACAGGAGTTTCTTACAACACAGGTAAGAATGATAAAGGATGGGCATCATCTTTCTTATTATCTAAGTGGGCTGGTAACGGATATGTTTACAACACTTCAGGTGAAGGATGGACTTACTTCGCTGCAGTTGGTTACGCACCGGAAGGTTCAGACCATGAATTGAACTTTTCATTCTTAGGTGCAGGTCAATGGCACCATCAAAGAGATGTTTGGGTATCTATTAGAGATTACCAAAACTTTGGTGAAGAAGGAATTGACCAGAGATGGAATTCTAATGGTGGTACACTAAATGGAGAAGAGTATTCTTTAAGAAGAAACTTCTACAACAAACCATTAGCAACTTTCAACTGGGATTGGAACATTTCAGATAACCTTAAATTAGCAACATCATTATATGGTTCTGCTGGTAGAGGTGGTGGTACAGGTCCTCGTGGTAACAACTATCGTGCAGCTGCAACTGATATCTTACCTTTCAGAAAAGACCTTACAGAACACTACTTAGAAAATGGTAGAGGTTCAAGAGATGCAAATGGATTCATCGATTTCGATGCAATCGTTGCAGCTAACCAATCAACTACTGAAGGATATACAGGTGATATCTCAGCATTCCAAGGACAACTTATTGGTTCGAATGGATTCAGAGATTCTAATGTAAATAGAACAGTATTGGTAAGAAGAGCATCTATGAACTCACACAACTGGGTTGGTGGTATCTCAAACTTAGAAGGACAATTTGGTAAATTCAAAACATCTATTGGTGTTGATTTAAGAAGCTATACTGGTTATCATTATAGAGTTCTTAATGATTTAATGGGATTAGATGGTTATTACTCAACGGGTAACAAAAACTCTAACGGTCAAATCATCAATACTTTAGTTGAAGCAAATCCTTTTCAGAATACAGGTCTAAACGGTCCGAAGATTGATTACTACAATGTTGGTAAAGTTGGATGGCAAGGTCTTAATGGTTTAGTAGAATATCAGGGAGATAAATTAACTGCAGTAGTACAAGCAGGTTTATCTAACCAAGCATTCCAAAGAATCGATTATTTTGACCAACCAGGTAACCCAGAATCAGATGTTCAAAACCAAGGTGGTGGATATGTAAAGGGTGGTGCTAACTACAATATCGATGAGAAATCAAATGTGTTCTTTAACGCAGGTGTAATTTCAAGACAACCTCAGTTTGATGCAGTATTCCCTAACTTTGCTAATGAAATTAATCCAGATTTACAAAACGAAGAAATTCGTTCATTTGAATTGGGTTATGGTTTTATTGGTTCAGATGTATCGTTTAACATTAACGCTTACACAACAACTTGGGGTAATAGATTTGTTAGTAGAAGTTTATCTAACCAACAAGGTGTAGATGGATTTGCACAATTCAGAGATATCGATGTAGTACATAATGGTATCGAATTTGAAGGTAAGTATCAATTATCAAACGCAACGAGATTCAGAGGTATGTTATCAATCGGTGATTGGAGATATACTAAAGATTTCGAAGCAGAATTATTTGATGATAACCAACAATCAATCGGAACAGGTACTCTTTACCTTAAAGATGCTAAAGTTGGTGATGCTGCACAATTCGTAGCTGTTTTAGGAGTAGACCAGAAGTTAGGTAAAAGATTTAATGTTGATGTAGATTATAGATTTGTAGATGGATTATACGCTGACTACTCTATTACTGATTCGGAGTTTACACAACCTGATAACTTAGGTGCGATGAAATTACCATCGTATGGTTTAGTTGATTTAGGATTGACTGGTAAGTTTGGTAAATTTACTGCGAGAGCTAATATCAACAACTTATTCGATGCTGTTTATATTGCAGAATCTAACTCTAACATTCATGCAGATGCTAGTTCAACTACATGGAATGGTGTTGATGTTAGAAACTCAGTATGGTTCGGATTTGGTAGAACTTGGAACGCAAGTTTAACTTATAGATTCTAAGAGAAACCTTTATAAAATAAGAAAGGGGATGAAATTAATCATCCCCTTTTTTTATGCTCTTTATTTTTTGGTTAAGATAACTGTGATAATTTGTAATGTGTGGAACGAAGTAATACATCTATATCATCATAGATGTTAGTTAAGAAATTATCTTGTGGAAGTTTCTCTCTTTTTAATTCACAATATCTTGCTATCTTTTCAATATAGTTTGTGATATCTCCTTCATCACTCATATCTTCTAATGTACCAATCATTTTATACCCAGTTATGATTTCGTACTTACCTTGATATGCTTCTACTAATCCATCAATCAAATCAATGATTCCTTCATAGTATTCTTGTAACGCTACATGCTTAGCGTAAGATGTTGTTTGTAAGTGAAAGATGTGAGTTTGGTTTCTACTCTGCATCAAAGTTCCTACATATTCGTTCATAATAATTCCTTATTTTAATTTTTTAGCAATAGAATATAAATCAAATTTAAATCCAAATCCTGCTCCTCTATATCCATAATCCACTTCAACAGGTAAGTTTAATTTCTTTTCAATTGCCCTAGCAATAATTACACCAATTGCTTCCTCACCATGTTCTCTATTGATAATCGCAGTTTTCAATTTATCTAATTCTACTGATGTTTTAGCCATTGCCGTAAGGTGTGTATCACCTCTACCTGGTCCGATTGTGAATTCTATTTGGTATCCTTTACCATGTGATTTAATACCGATTTTCATATCTATACTCCTTTAGTTGTGTATATAAATATAATTATTTTTCCTTTAACAATTCTAAATTATCTATATGATTATTTTCAAAGTGAATGATATCACCTAAGTGAAGTTCCCATCTATCGGTGATTTCTACCTTCTTACATTCCACAACCATATGTGTGGGGTTCTTATGATACGCATATTGAAAGAAAATCCATTTGATATCCTTTCCCCATAATCTTCTATTCCAATAATCAGTTCGTTCTCTATATTCGATTTTCTTCACACCCTTTGCTATTCTTTCGAAAGGGTCTTTCATTAGAACTAAATGTAAACACTCTCTATCTTTCCAAATCATAATATATTCCAAAGACGTGGTTTGGGGATTGGAAACCAAATCTTAACGGTCTTTCCAACCAACCACATTTTAAATTTTATTTTTAATTTATCGATAAAGGTATAATCCATATCCTACCAATAGATTTAAGTTGATTACCACTAAGTTCCATTGTTTGGCAAGGAATACTTGTGGTATAGATAGAACGGCTCCAATTAAATATGTGTAAGCGCCTAAGTTATCGTAAGGAAGTAAATATGGAGACATCATAATAAATGCCGAACCCATATAACCCATTCTATTTCCTAATCGTTCCGCAGCAGTTAACCTACGATTGAAAACCAACCACTCTCCTATTTTTCTTCCTAATCCTTTTTTGATTTTCTTTTTCTTTCCCATATAACCCTTATTGTTGTTTGAGGGGGCCCGTTCTACCCCAGTCTTTTTAAAATTTTTTACGGTGTCGGTCAAAACGAATTTTCCGTCGTCGTTATTTGATTCCTATTGATAGTTCTTAGCCTCAACCAAGCTCGTCCTCTTTGAGTTAGAATTCTCACCAATTCTCCAGATGGGTTATGGGCAATGTGTTTTAATCTACTCTTTTGTTCTATCGCTCTCATCTTCGGATTCGTTTAGAAGGTGGTACAACCTTCGTTACACCAGCCCTTATCCCTTTAGAAGGTTTCACATCATGTGGTTCTTCGAAATCAATCCAACGAAGGCCAAAGAAAAACCTAGCCATCATCCTATGAAACCAATGGGGTTTTTGTTTTAAAGCAAAGGAAATGAAATCCGTATCATCTCCTATCTTCCATTCCCCTATGGGTAAATTAGAAGAGTTGTTTGTATATTCCTTTTTTCTCATGTTCTTCATATAAATTCATTATATCCCATACAACCTTACAATCCTCATATCTTTCTTCCGATTCCAATTCGGAAAGCAATTGAGATAAGGATGGATAAGGTATGAGTTCTATTATTGTCTTTCTTCGTATAGAACCTGAATTAGAAGATAAGTTATCCCATACCCAATATAAGGAGGATATACGAACCTCCCTCATATTCTTAAAGTATTGGTTATTGAACTTATCTAAGTAATGGTATTCTTCAGGCCCCATAATTCATTTAATCCTTTATAGATAAATATCACCTTATAGGGAATACTGAGTAACTACCCAACATCCAACTTCCTTCTTAACTCTTCTATTAAATCCAATACCCTTTCTCTATCCGATGTAATGCCACAACACTCATCGCATTCATAGGTCAACTCATCAAGGATATCTTTTATACTTCTATCCATTACTTAATGAAATTCTTTCCCTTTAAGATATTCTCTCTAATCCAATTGAGAACTTCTTTATCTTCTTCATAGTAATATCCTCTCTCATATACTCTTTTAAGAACCTTTCTATCATTAGCCCTTAGTATAAAGTATTCATCGGATAGAGCCCATTCCAACATCTTCATTTGTTTTTTCTTTAAGGGAATCTCATTTCCTAACTCCGAAGAACTCATAGCTAAGATTTGTTCTTGCCACCCTTGTAACTCCAAAAGAGCTTCTCTTTGATTACTTAATGTTTCGGTTTCCATTTCTTATCTATCTCTTTCTTTAATTCTACTAATCTCTTTAACCTAAGTTTATCCTTTAGGGGAGTAGAGTGTCCTTCGTTATCTCTACTTCTTTTTAATCTTTTCTTTAACTGATTCATTTTATGAACCTTCTTACCAAAATCCTTGCTCATTCTTTTCTTCTACTTCTTTTAACCAACCGAACATCAATCCATTGGTTATTCGATTCTTAATAGTTATCCAATCCTTTGTTTCTTCACAATGAAGGAAATCCCTAAGTAGCTGTTTCGCTCTTTGAGGTTCTTCCCTTATCTCATAAGTGATTCCCTTAAAGGTATATCTATACTCTTCGAAAATCTTCTTCACCTCTTACTGAATCATAATAGGTTATTCCATGAATTACTACCCACTCTTTAGAGAAGTACTTTCCGCCCAATGAATAATGATAAAATTGCTTACCTCCAATGTTGATTGTTTCTTTTAATGTCAATGCTTGCATATCTTCTTAAATTTTAGTTTATACAAATATACAAAAAATAAATGAGAATTCCAAATAAAATGAGGTAAAATAAAAATGGCTCCCTTCACAAATCCGAGTTTGATATCCTCTTAGGATACACCGAAGGGGTATCAAAGGGTATTTTTTCTATACCGGAAAAAACCGGGCTCGAGGCGAAAACGGACCAGACCCGGCTTGAGAGCGTTTCCAAATCCGGTAGCAACAAGAAACCTGTCTAAGGGGGGTGGGGGGTCTCCCCTGTCTCCTCCGCTCGCTTACGCTCGCTAGAGCTGGGAAATACCTTCAGCCACTTTTCCACAATGGGGGCATTCGTATAGGGTTAAAGCCCCACTCTCCCATTCCCAATTACAATGGTAACACTTTATAGTGTTCTGAGTGTTGTGGTATATACTATGTGTTTTCTTTGTTGTCATAGTGAGTATAAGTATAGTATATATTCTCTTATGTATAGTATAGGGATTCTTAGCTATTTTATTTTTAGCTTATTTGTCCAGCTTCGGTTTGAGATTTGCGCATAAAAAAAGGGAGCGATTCCTCACTCCCTTAGTAACCTCAACCCACTACTATAACCCTTATTTAGTAAACCCTTTGTAGGAGTATCTCATTATAGGCCATTTCATATGCATCTTTAAATGGGATATTAGCTCCAGGTTCCGATAGTTGAAGTTGTAACTGCTTAGCTAACTCTCTGACTTCCAGTGACTTACCTGATTCTTCTACTTTCTTCCGTATCTGATAATAAGTCATTACTTCCATTCACTAACCTCAGCAGTTAATCCTCTTAGTACTTCCAACCTCTCATTAGCTTTTTCACACACCTTTTCCGAATCTGATATAAGTGCGGATAGTAGTACCTCAGCAGCTTTCTTCCTTCCCCACTTCTTAGGATATACAAGCCGATTGCCAATAGGTAAGTATTCCTTCTTCACCAGGCCAGGTGATTTAGGTTCGGATAGGATGTACCACTTTCCATCTTCTTGGCGGAGATACATCACTTCCTGCATTTCTCTATTGTTTGCTACTTGTTCTCCCATAATATGTGTTTGATGATGCTACCTCCCCATTCGGAGCCGAGTTATCCTTAATCTCATCATCAGTTGAGCGGGAGGATGGAACCGCCCCACCTTCTCCGAGCTGGAAGCCCGGCACGTTTCTCTTAACGCTTCTCCCGCAAATTTGTTAGTTAGGGCTAGAGTACATCTCAATCACCTCAACCAATTACACTACTAATATACGAAATAAAAATGATATATCCAAATTTATTTCAAACTTTTTTCAATTTTTTTATCCGTACACCTCTTTTTGGCGTTGGACAAAGTAAGTTAACTTATCCAAACACTTCAACATCGCTGAATTATTTCCAGCTTCCTTAGCCAAATCGTATTGGGATTGCCAATACTGAATCTTAGGTAGATACCCATTCTCATACTTACTCATATTATATCAATTTTAGAGCTTTGTTAATATTATTCTCACTAGCGCCGAAACTCTTAGCATGTTCAATAGCTTTTTCAACACTTACTTTTCCAAACACATAGTTCTCAGTAGTTGTCATCTCAACCAACATTCTACATACATCAGGAAGAGATGCGTGCTTCGCACGATTCTGAACGTGAAGGTATTTGATGTTACCAGTGATAGTAGTACCACTTTCAGAGGTAGCACCACACTCTTTGTGTTCATACATATCAATCATTCCGTTGAACTGACCATAAACAAATTGGTTACCGAAAGCTTGAACATCTTCTACAATAGATTTATCAACTGGATTACCAACCTCATCAGTAATATACACATCAACTGAGTTACCCATAGAGAAGATAGATGATGAAACCATCACCGTAACTTTGGGATACTTCGCTTTCACATATTGTTTCAGAAGGTTTGACCCAGCTGAGTGGTTAATCGAAATCTCAGGCTTGGTAGGGTTACCATTCCAATCAGTTGTCTTTAGGTGTTTAATAGGAAGGGAGAACTCCATTCCGTTTAATTTAAATTTGAATTTCTTACTCATATTTGTTTTAGGTTTTAACTTATCTCTCAATTACAGTACTAATATACGAAATTAATTTGAATCATGCAAGCCTTTTCTCACTTTTTTTTAATATTTTTTTTGTCGTGACTGCCGGTGAATCTAATTCCTGCGGCAGTATTCGCTGTTTTCCCCTATACTACTCCCACCCAGCCACCCTTAAAGATACGAAAAATAAATGATATATCCAAATTATTTGTATGACAATTTGTCAAATCAAGCTAAAAAGTTATCAACAGCCGCTTGAAAAGTTATCCACATTTTGGTGTTAATAAAAAAAGTTATCCACAATGACGAATTGTCAGGCCATATGGCTTGTATATCTCATTTCTTTTTTGTATATTAGCTCTTACAGCCCAATTTCCAAGCTCTCTCAGGGATTGTCTCTAAGCGCTTATGGGATTTAGGGGTTAAAGGGGTAAGGTGGCTCGGAGATAGTATCAGAATCAGGGCCAGGAAAATTTGCAGCGATACCAACACACACACAAGCCCCTCTACCATGGTGATAGAGTACTTTTCTTAGCTAATTATTTAGTAGTATGTTATTAGGTGGGGAAAAGTGGGGGAAAGTGGTAGGTAGTGGGATAGAGATAGAAATAAACCTATTTGTATATAAGTATTAGAATATATGCTTATAGGTGTATATCGGTATAGTTAATTATATGGGGGTGTCATTATCCTAACTCTTATGGTAAAAGAGTGTTGATGGTTTGATTATTTAGGAGCTTCATCTACTCTATTGATGATAGTCTTTTTTAAATCTTCGGTCAGGAGGAGTATCTTATCGTTGGGGAAGGGGTTAACATACAATTCCTCTTCTATATCACATATCTTATAGTACATATGGATGAGTTCTTTCTGAGTTATCATAGCTGGGTGGTATTTGGGGTTATTTAATATAACTATTATATCTTCTTATTCTTTATCTTATATATCTTCTATACCTATACTATATTGATTACTACTATTCTTAGCTATATTATTTTTATCTTGGTTTTCCAACTTCGAGTTCATTTGGATTTGGCGCAAAAGAAAACCCACCTTTTTGGGGTGGATTCTTTACTATTGGTTTTGAATCAATTGTTGAATTCTCTCATTAGTGTAATGCCATTCATTTAATTGAGAAGGTTCGATTCTATTTTTAAGAGCTGCGTTCTCAGAAAAACCCCACGGCATTAAGTTCTTATAATAGTTCAATAGATATGCATCAGATTCTACTTCAGCCCAATCTCTTGGAATGATATGTTGAATGACCCATTCCGTTCCGTAATTATCCATATTCCAATGAGGTTCACATTGTTCTAAAATATAATCTAAAAATGCCTGCTTACTCAATCCAACAGTTTCTTCCCATGTTTCATCTCTTATCTTATCAAATTTATTATTTAAGATATGATTGATATGAGCTTTTATAACAGAACCAATTCTATGTATTGGGTCTGAATGATATCTTTCTCTCATTGAATTTCGTTCTTTTTCAGCGTAATTATCTCTTCGATATTGTTTAGCACATGGAGTACATATTGAAGTACCCCTAACTTCAGATTGTGGTTTTTCATCTCTACAATACCTACACCAAAAATGATTCTCTTTTGGTTCTATTGGTGGTAACGCTGTACGGACTTGGTATTCATAGTACATGATATATTTGTATTCATACTCATACTCAAATGCATCGTACTTTCTAAGATACTTTATATCATTCTTTATAGCCCATTCGGATAATTTCTGGTGGTTTCTCCATTCTTCATTTTTAAAGAATTCTTCTACTCTCTCCTTTCGAATATCCAATTTACTCTTAACTTGAGATACCTCATTTTTCCATTCCCAAAAAGTCATACTATTATTTTAGCACTAATATAAGAAAAATATTTGAATCATGCAAATTTATTCGGTTCTAAATCTCCACAAAGGAATATAGACCCAATGGATTAAATCGGAATATTCCTCTAGCATCTCTTCTACATCTTCAATAGGGTTTCGTTCCTTATGTAAGAAAGTTTCATCAAAGAATCCACTCTTTAAAAATACAGGAGTAGATACTCCATTTTCGTTTTCTAATACTTCGGGTTCTCTAAACATAATAAGTTAAGAGCGCTTCCTCTCTTTGTTTATGGAATCTATTTGAATCAACATCCAAGTCCAACATTTCAATCAATTCCTCACCTCTATTCCAAGCATCCAACTCATTCATAAATTGGTACATATTGTACTCTTTGGGATTTTCCATATCATCCACATTTTTGTAATGATTACACACTCCATTATCATTGGATTGTAATACATGTCCAGCTTCGTGAAGTAGGGTAATTAATCCGTTTTTCTCTAAGTTATAATTGTGGTGAATGCAAATGGTTTGTTCATCATCGGTTTTAATATAACAACTAACTGAATCAATCATTACATTCACATCGTAGTATTTTAAGAAATCTACTACTTTTTGGAAATCGGTAGGAAAGGTACTCATTGAGATTTTTGGTTTAATCTTTCCAATTGAACTTGAGCTCTTCTTCTATGAATCACTCTCATTTGTTGTTGGTTTCTCCAACTTCTATCTTCATGAGCCAATTCGGCTCTCATTTCTCTTTCTTTCCAAAGTCTATCTTTCATTCGTTGGTCCATATTAGTAAGGGGTTTAATTATCATTAACTCAACACCTCTAATCTAATAAGAATTTTTATAAAAGTCAAGCCTTTTTACAATTATTTTCAAATAAAAAACCCACCGAATTGGGGTGTATTTTATTAAAGTTAATTATTTTTAAAAAAATTGTTGATGTGATTTATGAATCCAATAATGAAGCCAATCACAAAAGCTCCAGCGGGTATAATCCAAAAAATCATTTGACGGATTCTATCGGAATTACTCATTTGTTTCGGATTTACTGCATATTCAAAGTACATAGTCCATAGTGTTCCTAAAAGGAAATAAGTTAGAATAAAATCTATCATATATATTTTTTCTTTTCAGTTTCGATTTTTCTTTGAGTATATTTTAAATGTTCGGTTAAATAGTGTTTAGCATATTCTTCCATTATACTATCCATTGTTGTATGATGAGACCAAGCAACAGATTCTACGAATTTGTTTTCCCATTCTTGCTTATCTAACCACTCTTTTGCTGTCATTTCCAAGGTAACATTGTTAATCCTATCATATTTAGAACGAATTCTAAAACAATTACAAATACAAGTCCAACTCCTATTTGCCATGCCCACCATTTCCAACCTTTTAGATTATCAACCCATTTTCTACTTTTAGAGTTTCTTGCTTTTTCATACATTCCACTCTTTTCACCTATCTCACCAGCCCAATAGTTCGGGTCAACCCAATCTTTTAGTTTTATTAATGGATAAAATATGAAAGTTAATACTTTGTGTATTTTAGTATTTCTAATTATTATGCTTAATACTACTGCAACTATCAAAGTTCCAGCTGCAAGTAGGTTTATAATTGTATCTTCACTCATTCTATTATTTCAATAACCAACTTGAGGATTGGATTTTGTTTCCTAATCCATCGATTAATTCAATACCATTTTCTTTACAAACCTCAACTTCTGGGATTGTATCATTATTTTGGTCACCACCATTAGCGAATGCCAAATCATAAATCTCACCAAACATTTCTGAAAATTGTTTGAGGGTTTCACATTGTGTTTTATCAGTATCTTGAGAAATTAGAGCATAATCTACATATCTAATTGCTTTTACGATTTGTAATCTTTCATCCTCATCCATAAAGTACTCAGAACCTTTCAGTTCTCTTTGCTTATCTGAATTTACAATCACCCAAAGTTTATCAGCGTGTTGTTTTGCTAACTCAAATAATTCTAAGTGTCCTTTATGAAGCGGATTGAAATATCCACTAACTATAACAGCTTTTTTCTTACTCATATTATTTATTTTTTAAGTAAACTTCTTTGTAGTATCTCTCATCCATAAGGATGCCCTCCAATGAAGATTTCATAGCTTCCTCTTTGGTTTGGAAATGGAGCGCATGTTCTCTCCCATCTCTCTTACCTACTACTACCCACCCATACATTTGGTGGATATCTCTGGGTTTATGTTGTTCTTGACTCATAATTTTTCCTTTTTAGTATAAATATTCTTTAATATTTCTTTTTCATTTCTATATCCCACAACATTTCAAGCTCACGGATTTGCTTTTTCAAGCTCAAAATCTCTTTATTTTGAACCGCAAAATGGTCTTGCATGAGACGGATTTGGTGTTCTAATCTACCAATCTCAGTTTCGAGTTCTTTATTTGTTCTCCACCATTTTATCATAAAAGATGCGGTTTAGCTTCATTCTGTCCAGCATTGGTAACTACTACATATTTTGGATTATAATTTTTTAAATCACTAGCCCCAGCATAACTTAGGGCTGATTTCACTCCATCCAATAATCCATTGATAATAAATTTAACTCCACCTTTATATGGAATTGTTGTTGCTTCACCTTCAACATTTCTCGCAGCTTGTCCGTGAGTTACTTTAGTTTCCAATGATGCTGAACCTCTATATCTTTTGTACAATCCGTTTGGAGTTTCAACAATTTGACCAGGCGCTTCATCAGTTCCAGCTAATAGTGAACCCAACATTACACAATCAGCTCCAACTGCTAGTGCTTTTGAGATATCACCAGAAGTTCTCAAACCACCATCAGCCATAATAGGTACATTCGATACCCTAGCGATATCCTCTAATGAAGTTACATTTGGAACACCAAACCCAGTTTTAATTCTCGTTGTACAAAGTGAACCTCCACCAATTCCAACTCTCAAACCATGTACTCCATAAGTTTGGAGTAACTCTGCTGCCTCTGCAGTTGCAATATTTCCAGCTATGATATCTACATTTTGAAAATCATCTTGAGTTACACACCAATGAATCATATCTAACACATTTTGGTGGTCTCCATGAGCCACATCAATCAGTAAAACATTTGCACCAGCTTCAACCAATGCCGAAGCTCTATCCTTATCTTCATTTTGAACTCCAATAGCAGCCATGATAGGTACGGCTTTGATTTCACCATGCCAATCATCGTACATTACACCCCATTGTTCAGCAATACCAAATTCATCGGCATAGATTGCTTCATACAACCTCTCTACGATATCTCTTTGTTCTTTGATACTCATAAATCGGTGAATACACCCAACTCCACCCAATTCAGCCATTTTGTAAGCCATTTCAAACTCACAAACTGTATCCATTGGTGAAGCTACGATAGGATTTAATAATCCATATCTTTCACTCAACATCGTATGAAGTTTGATATTTTGTCTTGATTTGATATTCGAAAAAGCTGGTACTAATTGAATATCATCGTAAGTTAGTGCGTAATTCATTTATTTTTGTTTTTGTGATTTAGTTTTATATACCAATACATCATTATCAGTAAATGGTGCGTTCATCATTTTTTTGTAAACCATACAACCATACTTTCCAGCTCTAGCAGTGGTTTCATTATCAGCATATCTCTGAGCAATAAAATGTGAATCACAAACTGCTACCAAATATGAGTGTTCATTGATATCACCCCATCGATATGCTATTACTACATAAGTTTCCATTACATTACTTGATTTTGTTCATCTTTAAGTTTTGTTAATACAAATATACGAAAAATAAATGAGAATTACAAATCTTTATACTCCGAATATCTTAAATATCCAGATAAAAGTCCTCCAATCACAATAATTACTATAATTGCTATATCACTCATCCTTTGTTTCTATATGGTATTTTTAAGTTACTAAACTTTAATTCTGGTAAAAAAGATTGAATATCCTCACCATTATTTTTTTCAATATCAAAAATCAATAATCGTTTAGCCATATTTCCCACAAAAAACTCTTCAATAACTTTTTTGTGATAAAACCATTCGGATTTCCAATAATCAATTCTATCAATTCCATTTTCAATAGTAAATCCATATCCATCTGTAAAGGAAAGTGGATGTTTTTTATATTGTCTAATTCTACTATCTAACCACTTTTCTAAAGGTCTGATATTGTATATGAATTTAGAATTGGGATATTGTTCAGCAAATATTTGAAAGTTCCTTTGTATAAATCCAATATCAGTCCACATTACAATATCATTAGCTCCTTCACAAAGTAGGTTACCTTCACTTTGATTTTTTTTAAAATGATTAGCCCATTTTCCTTCACCCCAATGTACGGATTTATATCCATTTTGAAGAAAAAAATCACAAAGAGATTGTGTTCCACATTTGTTAAATCCAATTTGAAATACTTTTATCTTCTCCATTTTGGCATTCCATTTAATTTACCTTTGGATTCTTTTATCCATTTAGCAGGTACACCAACATAAACCCCACTCTTATCTATGTTTTTATTAACAACAGCACCAGCTCCGATAATTACATCATTTGAAGTAACGTTAACACCAGCTCTAAAAACTACACCACTTCCTACAAAGTTATAACCAGCAATTTTTGTTGAACCACCAGTTGATATATTGTTAGCGAAATGTACATACTCACCTATTTCAGTTCCATGCCCAATACAACATCCTGGCGCTAAGTTAGAACCCTCTCTAATAATCGTAAGTTCATTAGCTGAACCTCTAACTATAACACAATTACTACAAATCCTAACATTATTTTCAATTAAAACTCCACCTAACTGTCTGAGATATACTTTTTTATTATTATCCCACACCCACATCATTCCTTCAGTTCCAATTGTACAATTGGAATCTATTGTTACATTATCACCAATTTTAGTATGAGAATAAATTACAACATTTGGTCCAATAGTTACATTATCACCAATTTCTACTCCCACTCCAATTGTAGCAGTATTATGAATATCACAATTTTTACCCTTACTATACCCTTCATTTTCATTAAAAATGTAAGTATTTGATACTTTATTTGATAATTTGTAAAAATGTAGCTGAGGGTCCTCTACAACTATTTGCTCAACCGATTCATCAATATTGAATCTTTTTTTACATATTAACTTACAATTTTTTAAGTGAGATAGGTGATTTACATCATCACCATCATAATAGGTTGTAGAACCAAAACCAGCATTTGGAAGAATTGATAACATTATTTTATTTTTTTAACGGGCAATCCTACATATATTCCCTTTTCATTTATATCTTTATTTACAAATCCCAAAGCACCAACTACAATATCATCACCGATTTTAGTATCAGCAGCTATTTTCGAACCAGCTCCAATGTAGGTATTTTTACCGATTACAGTTCCATGTTTGGTTATCCTTTCATGTGTTGAACCCAATGTAATAGTATGAGGACCTAAAAAACATCCTTCTTTTAGTAGTACATCTGAAGTTAGAATTGTACCATATTTTATAGTTACATTTTTTTCTATAATACACCCACTAGCAGTTCTAACTCTACCTTGAACAATCGAGTTTTCACCGATATCATTATTTTCACCTATTTCACAATAGTTACCAACTACAGTTCCCTTTCGGATTATAGTTCCAGCTCCTATGATATTGAAGTTTCCAATTTCAACACCATCTTCGATAATTACATCATCTGCGATTATATTATACTTTCCTACTTTCATTGTTTATTTTTCTAAAAATTACTAATTTTTGAATTTCAGTAGTTCCTTCACCGATTGTACATAGTTTGGAATCTCTTAAAAACCTTTCTACTGGATATTCACCTTTTACAAATCCATATCCACCCAAAATCTGCATAGCTTCATTAGTTATCTTAACACAAACTTCAGATGCATACATCTTACACATAGCTGATAACTTAGTGCTCTTTTCAATAGATGCTTTCTGAATCAGTAATTCCGATGCTTCTATTTCGGTAGCCATATCAGCTAATTTAAATCCAACGGATTGGAATGAACTAATTGGTTTACCAAATTGTACTCTTTTATTTGAGTAATTTAAAGCACATTCATAAGCCCCTTTAGCTATCCCCAAAGATAGTGCAGCTATTGATATTCTACCACCATCTAATATTTTCATTGATTGGATAAACCCCTCACCGATTTCTCCCAATCTATTTTCATCAGAAATCCAACAATCTTTAAATACCATTTCAGCAGTTTCAGATGCTCTCATTCCCATTTTTGTTTCTACTTTACCTGAGGAAAACCCTCTAGTTCCTCTTTCAACCACAAATGCAGTCATTCCATGCGAATCTCCTCTATCACCAGTTCTCACAACTACCACTGTAATATCGGATGATTTACCATGTGTAATAAATTTCTTTACACCATTTATCAGCCAACCATCTCCATCCTTTACAGCTACACAATCCATATTTCCAGCATCAGAACCAGTATTTTCTTCAGTCAATCCCCAACTACCAATCCACTTACCAGAAGCTAGTTTTGGTAACCACTTTTCTTTTTGTTCTTTTGTACCAAATTTGTAAATATGTTGTGATGGTAATGAATTATGAGCTGCTATGGATAATCCAATAGATGGGTCTACTTTGGATATCTCTTCTATTACATCAGCATATTCAATATACCCCAATCCCAATCCACCATATTCTTTTGGAATTAAAATACCCATAAACCCCAACTCACCAGCATTATGTAGTAACTCCTTTGGAAAGATTTCATTATTATCCCAATAATAAGCGTTTGGTTTAATATAAGTTTCGGCAAATATTCTTGCTGATTTCTTTATCGTTAATTGTTCTTTGGTTTTTTTGAAGTTCATTGATAAATCTAACTATATATTTATTGTTTATATATTTCAAATTTACTTAAATCAGGATACGATAATTCTAAATCATCGTTAACCTTTTTCTTACCACCTTCATAGAATTGTCCCATAAGTAACAATCCCCTGGCGGCAAGTTCGGGCATCATATAAAAATTCCACCCTAACATATCAAAGTTATCTTCGTGATATGAACATTCTCTTCTTCCACTATATCTAGCTCTTTTGAACCAAAGATATGCATCATAATCATCGGTTAGAATCGCACCACCTTTTGAAAGTTTAAAATGTTTGTAAGGACCTGTAAACGAAACACACATATGTGTATTTGGTTTGTACATATCAGCTGTAAAAGTTAGAGCTGAATCCCATACATTAGAACCCTCTAATTGGTATGCTCCTTTGATAGTCTTTCCTTTAACTTTACGAAAGTTCACTTTAAGACCTGCATGAATGATTTCACAAGGTACTGATGGATATGTACGACTTGGTATCGTAAGAATATCTTCAGTTCTATTCATTACATTGTGTTCATAATATAACGCTAGAAATAGAGCGTTACTCATATTATCTACCGTTACTGCAAATCTAGCTCCAGTATAATGAGCCAATTTATCTTCAAATTCTTCAGTAATTTTATAAACTCCCTTACCCATTTCTTAAACCATTTATATAGTTTTTATATTGTTGAGAAACATCTCCACGACCCGCAGGTGAAATCCAACAATCACCTTTTGGCATTGTAGGTTCTTTACTTTGATGTTCTCTGATATCCCAATCTAAACTTCTACCAATATCAATACCAATGATATTTTCATCTTTTAACTTATCAGCTATATAACAAGAACTTATAGTTCCAACCGATGTAAGTAATATGTTATGTTGATTTTGGTTAATAGCATTTTTAATATCTGAAATATATTCATCCATAAAATCAACAGCACCTTTGGTTGGTATAGAAATCATATTGAAATTTTGAATGTTATATTTGGATTTTAGTAATCTCAAATAATTAGGTCCTATTACAATTACACCATAGTTTAATTGATTGGCAACTTCAAAGAATTTAAACATATCACCCATAACTGAAAAATGCCTGAAAATACCAGAATGGAAATAATCACCATTTGTTATAGTTACAATATCTTTAATAACTTTATTTCTGTTTATCTGAATTGGATAATCGGGTGCATATGTTCCAAATATATAACCCATCCCAACACCACTTGATATACCAACTTCCAATTTAGGTATGTATAATTTGAGTTCAAAAAATATCTTTACAAAAGATTTGATTTTATCAATCGTAGTCTCTGATTGTAAATTGTAATAATTAAATCCCCATTGTGAATTCTTATACCCATCATATATCGTTTGAGATATTGTATCATATTTTTTAGATTCTATATCTTTTTTAAGAATATCATAATTATCATACGCGTCAACAAAAGAATCAATAATACCATGATTAAATCTTAAAAAGTGATATGGTTGACCACTTTTAAGTTTATCAATAAAATAATCAATTGATGGGTATTTTATAGGAATATCAGTATGTTCTAATGTAACCTTTTTCACAATCTATTTGAACCAACCGATTTTTTTACCCTCTTTTACTCTTTTATCATACTCCTCAACTGAACCAGGATATCTAAATGCCCAAATAATAATTAGTATAAATGTAATTCCTGCATATCCTACAACTCTAAGTGGAACTGTAAAATACATTGAAATTAATGAAATACACATAACACCCACCATAGCCCATCTACCTCTATTTGGATAGATTTTTTTGGTTTCCCAATTGGTAAGATACTTTCCGAACAAAGGATGTTCGTGTAACCACCTATTAAATTTCTCAGAAGATTTACTAAATGCCCATGCAGCTAGTATCACAAAAAATGTGGTTGGTACTCCAGGAAGAAGTACTCCGATGTAGGCACAACCTACAAAAAATAGGCCTAACCCTATCCATAACGATTTTCTCATATCCTTTATTAATTTAAATTAATGTCATATCCACTAAACTGGTTCATATAAGATGTAATTTTAGTTCCGTTCCCATCTTTAAAAACTTTTCCATTCTTAAAGTATCTTCGTACAGAACCTTGTCCTCCTAAATGGGCAGCTGCGAGAATACCACTCTCAGTAATATATATTCCATTTATCGTTTTACCATCGTAAATGTCAATATATGTTTGTAGTTTCTCTTTATTATGGTTTAATAAAGATAACATTGCTTCTTCTTGTAGGTCTGGATTGTTTAGAAACTCATTTCTACTTACATTGTATCCTAAGCCTTTTAAGGTAGATTTACCAAATTGGTACTTACCCATATAACCAAATGTATTGGTTACATTATATCTATTTCCACTTTCTCTAAATCCGATAGCATCTAAGTATCTATCTAATTCATCTTTGTGGTACTGATTGATACTATCTTGGATAGCAATTTCTTTCAGTTTTCGTTCTTCTTCCATTTGTTCAATCGTTGGAAGGTTTAGCTCTTTGTCTTTAGAATCACTCATTCCAAAGGATAGTAGAGCTACAACTATCAATATTCCAAAAATAATGTGTTTTCTCATAGGTTTCCCTTTAGTTAAACAACAAAACCGATTTACAAAACAATTCGGTTTCTATAAATATAAGGTTATTCAGATTTACTTTTTAAGTCCTCCAAATACTGATACCTTAACTCATTTAAGAGTTCTTTTTCGCCTGTATCATAGTAACCTTTATCTTCAATTTTGGTGATTCTTTCTCTTAATTGCATCACCATATTTTCTGCTTCACTACCCTGTGTTAACATATTATCCATTAACCAAACATCCAATTGTTTTAGAAGTTTGGCTTGTTCTTTATCTAATGGATAGTGAACTGAGGTTTTCATAGATTTTCTAAGTAATCATACAACTTTTCGTAGGTTTCTTGTCCGCTGGTACTCATTCTTTGATGTTCCCATCCCAAATCATCTACCATATCAATGATTTCTTTTAGAATATCTTTCACCTCATCTTGGGTGAAGATTTTTTCGGTATATCCACTTACTTTTCCACTCATAACTTTATGCTGTTACCCAATCAATATCTTCTTTAAATAGGAAAGATTCAGCACCATCGTACTCTTCAATGATGAACTTTGTACCCTCATCAATCCAAGCCACTCTTAAATCTTGAACACCACCAGAGTAACCATCGGTCCAAGTCTTTTCACAATAATCAATGGCTTCCTGCCACTTTTCGTTTTCTACCAACTCAATCAAAGTTGGGTCAAAGATTGCTTCTTCGGGGTAACCCCAAGTGTAGAATCCTGCTCCAAAACCAGGTGAAATCAATACACCCACTTTACCATCTTTAATAACTTTTTCCATAATACAAATATACGAAATTTATTTGAGAAAACCTAATTTAGGCAACCTCTTTATAAAGTTTTTCCAACTCCGTTTCCAAACCTTCAACCAAAGTAGGTTCAGAAGTTACCAACTCATGTTCGATATATTCGAACTTCGCAGCAATCGAATTCTGAGATTCCACCAAATTTTTGATGGCTTGAATGAGTTTATCCTCATCCGCATAAAATACCGTGTCTGAATCAACAGGCATTGTAAAGGTGTGTCCACCTTTAGGTTTCCAATATGGAACTTCACCAAATCCATTGGAATCCACATTATAGTTTTCGTAATACTGACAATGTACTAATAAATTAGCTTTCATAACTTCCGTTTTTAAGGGTTTCTATCTCTTTTTTAAGTTTTTTTATCTCTCTATCTCTACTCATTAGGTATTTTACCAAAGTACCTTTGTGGATTGCTTCGTATAATGATTTTGAATATGCCATATTATTTAATTAACCAATTCCACAATCCTTTCCAATTCCAAGCAAACAACGACATGAATCCCATTGTTGAAGCAAGGATAAATACAGCCATCTCATTCAGTTCACCAGCAAAGTGAACATATTCTTGTGCGATTCCAAACAATACCGAATAAGCGATAAAGAAGGAAATGATGGTTGTTAAAACGATTTGATAATTTTTCATAGTATTAGGTTTTATTCTCAATTACAGTACTAACATACGAAATATTCCTGAGAATTCCAAATTATTTCTTACTTTTTTTTGATTTTTTTTGAAGATTTTTTACTACCTCTTTAAGAGAACTATGACCAATACCTTGTTTAGCCATAGTGTTCAAAGTTCGGATTGAAAGTTTGAATTCTTTCTTATTCAAAAGTACCTCCTTAGTTTAGTTTATATGAATATTTCCAACCACAATCATCATCGTACCAATCATCTTCGATTGCGGTAGCATGATAACCTAAGATTTCGTTGAGTTTCACAACATCAACTCGATTCCAATATCCGAATCGTAGGTAAATGGGATTACCACCACCATGAACTTGTCCGATTTCAAAGTTACCGAACTCTTTCTCAACTTTACTTAGGGTTAGAAAATCAATCTTTCCGTTTAACATATCTTTTAGGGTTTAAATTACACTTTCCATTCGTTGAACCATATTGTGGTGTTCAGCTTCTGAATACTCCACTATTGAAAGTGAAGGAGTAAATTTGGTTTCCAACTTACCACTAGCGAATTTCCAAATTACATTATCAATAAAGTTCTTAATCATATAGGTCATATCTGAAGAACCGAATCCTTCATCTTCAGGCCAATCTTCGGTCCACTCTTCAGCAACTTCTTGTGCGATATCCAATAAATCCCATTGATGAATTTTTAAATCACCAATCATTTTGGTGAATCCCTCAATTCGGTGAGAGTTGAAAAGAAGGGAAGTGGGGTCAATCAAATAATTCATATCAATACTTTTAGGTTATCTCTCAATTACAGTACTAACATACGAAAAAAAGTTGAGAAATCCAAATGTTTTCCCAACTTTTTTCAAAAAAATTTAACCCTAAAATATTCTATTAATAAGGAATAGTACCTGCTTTTTTTCTATCCTCTTCTGAGTTAGCTCCCCAATAATCATTGATGGATGCAGTTTGGTGATATTCAACTACACATCCCAATCTACTTTCTAATGTTGTTTTGATAACTTCCAATCTATCAGCATCATAGATATTTGGAATATCTGGATTATATGTATTACCCTTGCCACCTCCACATTTTATTTCTAACCAATCGGATAGTTTGTCTGGGTTTCTATATTCCAATGAATTTCTATCATTACTTAAATCACCCTCATACAGCCTACCTCTCCAAAAATTACCATCAGATAGATATCCTAAAACTATTTTATTCATTGCCTTTTCCTTTATTGATTAAATCATCCAATTCTAGTTGTAACTTTTGAATATAAGATTTAGCGTGTTTAGTTGCTTTATTCAATTTTGTCTCTAAGATTTTCTTAGCAAGTTTTTCTTTAATGTTCATAGTTGAATGTATATTTACCATAAATATATAGTTTTATTGATAATCCTCAGGATTTTCCTTTACATCTTCCAAAGTATTTTGGTATGCCCCTTTGTGGTCTTGTAGAATTTGGTAAAGTTCGTTATGATATTCTTCTCTAACATCATCATCTTCCCAAATTTTATCTACTTCATACTCATCCATATCTACCCACTCACAATCATCGTAATATTTTGCTACAAAGTAAACACCAGCAAAGTTGTATCCCTCATCTTCAAAGGTATTGTGAACTACAACATCCTCTTTGATTTTTTGTAGGTTCTCAGCGAATCGTTCAATCCAACCATTAACCGGGTCCCATGCTGAAGTGATTCGGACGGTTTGTTCTTCCTCAGAATCATCTTCAATAGAACCATACAACCACTTAGCACCAAGAGTATCACAATACCAAGTTCTATCGTATTCTTCGGGAGCATCCTCACCAAATACTCTCTTTGCTAAATCTTCTGAATGAACTTCCCATTGACCTTCTTCGGTTTGGAATATTCGCTGAACTTCCTTTTGAACTTCTTCATTTGAGTTCTCAATTACAATGTAATTTTCAATATCATTTGCCATTTTAATCTAATTTATATGATGTTGGTTCGGTTTCATCCGTTGGTTCTTCACCAATCAAATTCATTTGAATATTGGAACGATTTCTCATATACTGAGATTCAGTCCAACTTGCGGTTCTATCGGTGATAAATTCCATTGAATAAGTTTCACCATTTTCGGTTATAAGATACGTTAATTTATTCATATTAGTCAATTTGTACTATTCGTTTTACTCTTTCTGATGTTAGTTTCTTTTTCTTTTGTGAAGAAGGTCCTTCACCAATTCCATTAGCCATCCAACTTTTGATTTCCATCTCATCCAAAAAATCAGATACAT